>ERZ1046876.445-NODE-445-length-32007-cov-5.193728_pt1 | contig 32007 bp, 23 predicted proteins | sample MGYA00383094_ERZ1046876 | MGnify/ENA primary metagenome ERZ1046876 (study PRJEB29581, sample SAMEA5548364) | metagenome | biome: marine; feature: coastal; material: water | depth 50 m | study: Short-term variability in the microbial, nano- and picoplankton...
CTTCGGGTTATATCGGTGATGATTTCAATAGCATGTGGAAAAACTTCTCAGTAGCAGCAACTCTAGATGTAGATCAGTCGATATATGGGATGTCTAATCTCGATCTTACCCCGGTTTGCTCTAGTAATTCGTTCTGTAGAGTTCAACCCGCGGATACTAATTCTGATTGGAGTTCTAACTCTTGGACATCAACAGATCATGAGACTGAAGGTTGGGGGTTGAGGGTATTCAAACTTGAACCGAGTGCAACTAGTGCGGCTCCCTTGACCTTAAGATTGACAGGTTCAGTAGAAGGATTCCAAGGGCTAACAGTCGCTAGATCCTCACTCGATGGACAATACACTGTCAATGACATTTCATTTAGCAATGGAATAGGCACTGGAATGGTTAGTGACTTTGGTGGCGATGTCGATGAAGTACACGTCATTACATGGTTGGATGTTGAAAATTTTGGTGATTGTAATTACAAGAACTGTGGTTTTTGGCCAGGTGTCAACACTTCGACAACCGTGTTGGAAAATGATGACAACCCTTCTGCTGGAGGAACTTTCTCAGCGGGTAGTACTAATGAATTATGGACTTCGACAGCTAGTCAACTTAGTATAGATGACAATGTATTTACTAGTTCGGATAAACATATAGGTAAGGTCGCAGCAATCAACAATTTACTTTCAGGTGGTCAAAAAATAACCTTTGAATCAAGCACTGTCACAGATGTCGATGTAGGCGATGTCCTGAAAAGAGGGGGATATTATCCCAAAGCAACAGTTGGTATCGAAGCGGCAAGAATCGTAGATCCAGCTACAATCGCCATTGATCCGACCATTGAATCAACCGACCGTGATGGTGACAGTTTAGATGATACTGTCAAAGTAGGGTTTGAAGTCGACTCCAATGCCTTCCTTGAATTACTAGATGTAGAAGTTTTAGTTCGCAATAGCACGAATGTAGTGGTAGATACTCTTACCAAAAGGGTACAAGCAGGCGGAGGTTCTCCAACCTCCTCAGCGATTTGGTTTACAGCTGATAAAAGCGAGACATATTTGTTTGAACTCAAATTAATGGATTTACAAGGTAATTTGATAGATAGTAAGTTCACATCTCCTATCGCTATTGAAAACATGAGGCCCACGGCAAATGGTAGCGTTTCTGATACCGATGTTCGTAACTGGGAGGATATCCAGTTTATTGGCGGCGGCGTCGATCGGTGGGGGCTATCAGGAGATAACAATACTTTGCCATATGTCGAGTCGCCGGCTGCTTACTTGTGGGACTTCGATGACGGAAATGTTTCTGGACTACGTAGCTCAGTTCGTTCCTTCCCCGAATTAGGGCAATACAATGTCACTTTGAGAATACAGGATAATGGAGGGGATTGGTCCGAACTTCAGAATTTCGTGATTAACATTACTGATGACATAATACCAACTCCGGTAATACGGGTAAATGGCGTAGTATATGATGTGGAATTATATCTCCTTACAGGTCAAACTATTCAATTTAATGCAGCAGCAACCGCTGACAATGTACCCGACAACATGCTCGATTTCAGTTGGGATTGGGGGGACGGTCAGGTTACGAGCGGCATAGGTATGACACAAGCGATACATTTGTGGGAAGATGGCGAAACCAATCTTACAACTTATGTATTGAATCTAAGCGTTTCTGACGGTAATAACGTCGGATACAAGGATTTACTGATACACATTCAGAACCGCCCTCCAGAACTTCTTTACGTCAGTAATTTGACAACTTTGACATATACTCCTTTCACACTAATTGATACTTTTAATGATGTAGACGGTCAGATTATAGCATGGGAATGGGTTTTTGAAGAACCAGTTAATCTCGACGGAGAAGATGTAGATCGGACCGACTTATTCATTGCGACTACCTCTACTGAAAGTAATCCATCTCCGGCTTGGAATTCTTATGGGCTGAAAACGATTACAGTTACCGCAATCGATAATGATGGCGATAATAATACTCGTCAATTACAAGTGATGGTAATCAATCAACGCCCAACTGCTGATTTCAGTATAAGAGATTCCACAAATAGCGCATCGCCGGAGATAGATTTCCGCGTGAGTGATGCTAGAGTTGGTACTGCGTATACATTTGATGGGCGTGATAGCTATGACCCTGACGGCAGCCTGCCAGATTCGAGTATACTTGCCTTTGACTGGCTATTTGCTGATGGAAGCACATCAGACAAGGCACAGGTAAGTCATAATTTCAGTGAACCAGGACAGCATTGGGCTCGACTAATAGTGACTGATGAAGTTGGAGATCTCAGCGAGGAACGTAATGTTTCCATAATTGTGATTAATCCTTTACCACTGATTGAGTTAAGGATACTTGAAGGATGGATAGATGGCGAAATAATCAACAAATATACGCCTATGCCTGAAGGAACTGTAGTTGACACATGGTCGCATACCTTCGATCCAGATGGTCGAACATATGCGGCAATCGGAACTATGCTTTATTTTGATTCAACAGGGACTAGAGATGGAGATGATAAATTCGAGGGGAGACTAGTGCCTCTTGAAAACGGTAATTCCAATTGGAATGGATTGGTAGAATACACTTGGGATTTTGGCGATGCTACTCCGGTAAATCATGATCCTATGCCTTGGCATCACTATGAGTTGCCAGGGAATTATACTATCACTCTAATCGTAAGAGATGCTTATCAGACTGGAGATGTAACGCGCCAAAGTTTTGAAATTGTAATCAACGAAGAACCAATAATCAATGAAGTAATCTTCCCTCTAAATATAAACGTAAATGAAACCACTATATTCAATGCAAATATTACCGATCTCGAGACTGATGAACAGAGAGTTATATGGCGGGATACCAATGTTGACGATGGTGATATAACCAATAAAGATGTCAGAATAGCGTCAATTCTTTCAGTTAAATGGGATTTGAACCTCGGCTATGATGAAGACGGTGATGGGGATAGTGAGAATGATTGGATTATTCCAAATAGTGAAGGTGGGATAAAAATTGCTAGTACATTCAATAAATCTGGATATCAATTAGGCAGAATTGTCGTTTGCGACGGTTTAGGTATTTGTGTTAGTCAGGATTTCAGCATTCAGATAAAAGCAGAGGTTAGTCCAGACCCATCCTTTTCAGAGTTTTCAATGGATGAATGGAAAGCATGGGCTGGTGAAGCTGGCAGCGACTCTTTGATGGTGATACTACTAATTGTCTCTGTATTGATTTTGGGCTGGGCAGTGATGCGTACCCCGACCGATCTAGAGTCTGAAGCAGGTGAAGCTGCTGAAGTCTATGAGGTTGAACACGTTGAAGTTAAAGGTGGAGTTTTAGGTATGGACCAGCATACTCCTCCTCCAGCTCCTGAGATCCTTTCCAAGGAGAATCGGCGTAATACATCTAGTGGTTATGTTAGACCTCTTAGGCGAAGGCCTTGATGAAAAGACCTTCAAGCCTTGTCGTGGTATATCGGTATAGGGGGGCATTGATGCAAGCGAAGTTGGTTTCTATTTTCATCTTGGCAATGCTGCTGCCATTAATGCCATCAAGTCTTGATCCTATACCAGCGGTAGAAGCAGCGAGCAATTGTGGAGGAGATGTTCCTTCTGTTCGCTGGAATGAGACTGTAAGTAGAGTTGCGATCACTCCATCAACCGCCGATAATTGGTGGGGTGACTTTGATGAACGTAATGGCCGCAAAGACCGTGATGAACCGAATGATGGTTTTGAAGGAGGTACTCCTGAACCGGCTTCCAATCAGCAAATGTCATCAGAAGAGCCTGAAGAATCATGGATGGCGAATAATAATTTCTGGACTCTAGAGCCTTTACAAGAGAATATTAGGGCGACAATGGTTGTTGGAAATAATAGTGTTGGGGCTTATGTTGTAAACCTTTCAGCATCGCATCGTAGCACGATTTGTGTATCTCTACAGGGCTTGGAAAATGGTAATTATTCGTCGATTAAAGGAGATGTTTACCTACTGGCCTCAACCGAATGGGACCGCTATGCCACGACTTATTCTCAATCGCAAAATAATCCATATGATGATAATGAATTAGCAGAATTGCCGCCAGAGTGGCGTAGTTTTGATATTATTGGCTGGGATTCATTCCGTGATTCCCATCAGTATGAATCGGTTGAAGATGCTACCTTTTCAGTATCACTTGATGGGCCAGAAGTGTACTCGACTTTATGGGGAGATTCACAATGGGAACAATTTTACATTGTAATCGATACATGGGATAATGACCATGCTAATGATGCCCCTGCCCCTGGTATGATTACAGTGGCAGATGTCACTATTATTGTTGAGGATCGAGGTACGGTTTTACCTAATTGGACGGTATCTCTAACATGTATGTTGACAATGATAGCAGTACTGGTTACGCCTTTCGTGATGAATCGCAAATACATGGGTGCTGGCTTAGAAATCAATCACGCCGGTGAAAACACTAAACTGATGCCTTCTCTAGAGCAGGAAGCCAAATAGATCTAAATCAATATTCTAGTAGGGTCCATGCTTCTTTCAGGTCTCTGATATTGACCAGGCCCTTGTCTGAAAGGCGGAATTCATTCTGCATGGTTGCATAAACTAGGTTTTGATTGAAGATTGGTGCGTGGAGGCGTCCCCAGTCGCCGCCATTACTGAGGGACATCAAACTGTATCCATGCCCGCTGTCCTTTAATTCTTCAGCAGCATTTACGATTTGTAGGGCATCTCCATGGTCTCTTGATTGACCGCAGAATTTGACAATATCGCCCTTATCTTGATTTTCTGATACTAAATCTACAATTTCTTGCTGTGTTGGCATACCATTTGTATCATGCTTACTGGCTATAACCTTGATTCCTTTTCCTTTGGCCTTTTCCATCAATGATGAACGTGCCTCATCATCGATGCTTAATTCAAGATCGACCCAAGATACATCAGATTCTATGGCTGCTTCAAGAATTGCTAATCTCTGAGCCTCAACTCCGGGATAGAAACCTCCTTCTGAAACTGGTTTGACTGTAAAGACTACAGGCAATGGTAAGGCCTTTCTTAGTGCTTTAATCGAAGCTTCTACCTCTACTTCTTCTACATCTCTGAGGGCCCATTCTTCTTCTGGTGGCAATTTTTGGATTTCGCCTTCTTCCTCTTCTGAAATTGAAGGATCTGGTTGGACCAAGTAAAGTCGGTCAAATCGCACTTCTACCATATCTGCACCAGCGAGGTTCGCTCTTGCTGACTCATCTGTGATGCTTTCAATAGATGTGCCATCAAGTGAAACGCATATCTGAGGTCCCGACATGATGCGGGCGACTCGCAATGCTTCATTAACGATTACGGCCCATCAAATAAAAATCAACTTTGCGAGATATCACATTTCAGCGTCTAATTCGCACTTTTATCTCCTCTTTTCCAACATGTTCAATAACCCTAGGGAACCACCTCTAATCGAGGAGTGAGAGGCGCCGATTAAACAATTAACGGCGAGGCTGCGAGTGAGGATTTTAGACTGCAAATAAACTAGTTTTTCAGTAGTTAGAATCAAGGGCGTAGACATTTCACAATCAAATATGGAGGTTACTTGATGTCGGATGATTATGGTGCAAGCAGTATTCAGGTTCTAGAGGGCCTGGAAGCTGTCCGAAAAAGACCGGGTATGTACCTGGGAGACCCTCATGATGGCTCGGCTCTGCATCATTGCATCTGGGAAACAGTTGACAATGCTGTCGATGAACACTTGGCTGGCTATAATGACAAAATCGACGTTATAGCTCACGTTGATGGCTCAGTAAGCATTCGAGATTACGGGCGCGGTATACCTGTGGGTATTCACGAAGAGTTCGGAATCAGTGCGGCAGAGGTCATAATGACGAAATTACACGCGGGCGGGAAGTTTGACAATGAGTCATACAAAGTGTCTGGAGGTTTGCACGGAGTTGGAGTTTCAGCAGTAAATGCAGTTTCTGAATGGATGATAATGACCATTTATCGCGACGGTAAGATTTGGGAACAGGCTTACACAAAAGGTGTCCCTGATTCCCCACTTGCTGAAATCGGGTCTACCGAAGAAACAGGGACTACTATTCGTTTCAAGCCAGATTTGACAATTTTCACAAATATTGTAGATTTCGATCTCAATATTCTTGATACTAGACTTAGGGAGACAGCATTCTTGAATGCAGGACTGGGCATTTCAATATCCGATGAGAGAGACGATGAGGTGGAAACTATAGATCATCGCTATGATGGAGGTATTTCGGAATTCGTCCGGAAATTGAATGAGCGAAGAAACCCTCTGCATTCAGAAGTTGTCCACATAACTGGCAATTCAGAAATTGAATTAGGGATAGTTGAGGTAGAAGTCGCTTTACAGTGGTCTGATGCGTATAATGAATCTGTTTTGTGCTATACCAACATTATCCGTAACCATGACGGGGGGACACATCTTTCAGGATTTAAGACATCTTTGACCAGGACTCTTAATCAATATGCACAAAGTCGGAAACTACTCAAGAATGTAAATCAATTATCAGGAGAGGATATCCGGGAAGGTGTTGCCGCAATTATTAGCATCAAACATCCAGACCCCTCATTCTCTTCTCAAACAAAGGATAAACTGGTTTCCAGCGAGGTAAAAGGGATTACAGAGAAAATAATCAATGAGAAACTTGGCGAATTCCTTGAAGAAAACCCGGCCATTGCAAAGATTATCATCGAAAAAGCAGTGCTTGCTAGTTCTGCAAGAGAAGCCGCAAGAAAAGCTCGTGACTTGACAAGAAGAAAAGGCGTACTTGAAGGCGGTGGCCTCCCTGGTAAGTTGGCAGATTGCCAGTCTCGTAAACCAGAAGAATGCGAAATCTATGTGGTCGAAGGAGATTCTGCCGGAGGTTCTGCAAAGACTGGAAGAGACCGTCGCACTCAAGCTATATTGCCACTGCGCGGTAAAATTCTTAATGTTGAAAGACAGTTGAAGAATCAAGCTAAGGTTTTCCAAAATCAAGAGATTCAAACAATGATCAAAGCACTGGGTGCTGGCGTAGGTAACCCAATCACAAGTGAAGACGGCGAAGAAGGCCTGAGTGGCGATTTGTCAGATATGTTCTTCAACGTCGAAAAACTTCGATATGGGAAAATAATAATCATGACTGACGCCGACATAGACGGCGCTCACATTAGGACTTTGATCTTGACTTTCATTTGGCGATTCATGCGCCCAGCGGTCGAACACGGAAAGGTCTTCATCGCACAACCACCTCTTTACCAAATCTCAAGAGGGAGACAATCACGTTATGCATTCAGTGATGCTGAAAGAGATGCGTTTATCGCTGAATTAAAAGAAGGACATGAGAATGCTAAGATTGGGATACAACGTTACAAGGGACTTGGAGAGATGAACCCTGAGCAATTATGGGAAACTACGATGGATCCAAAATCTAGAACAATGCTTAGAGTTACTGCAGAAGATTTCACCGATGCAGGAGAGGATTCCCAGATATTTTCAACCCTAATGGGAGATGATGTCCCTGAACGTAGGGCCTTTATCGAGAAGTATGCACAGGAGGTGACTAACCTTGACGTCTGAAGATGATGAACCACAAGCAAACCCTACTGACACTCAAATACGTCACTCTATTAGAGATGAGATGAAGAGTAGTTACATCAATTATGCCATGTCTGTCATAATTGGAAGAGCTCTTCCTGATGTCAGAGATGGCCTAAAGCCAGTTCACAGACGCATACTTTACGGAATGTACGAAGGCGGACATACATCCGAGCGTAAGTATTCCAAATCTGCTAGATCTGTGGGTGAGGTAATGGGTAAATACCACCCACACGGCGATCAATCGATTTATGATACAATGGTTAGGCTCGCTCAAGAGTTCTCGTTACGCTATCCACTGGTGGATGGGCAGGGCAACTTTGGCTCCATCGATGGTGATCCTCCTGCTGCTATGCGTTATACCGAATCGCGTTTAGATAAAATTTCTAAACATATGCTCGAGGATATCGATAAAAAAACAGTTGATTTCCAACCTAATTTTGATGATTCGGAAAATGAACCAACAGTTTTACCGGCTCGTCTCCCTAATCTTCTTCTCAATGGTAGTGACGGAATTGCTGTAGGTATGGCAACGAAGATCCCTCCGCATAATCTAAATGAGGTTGCATCTGCAGTCAAATTACATATCGAGAGAATGATTGAAGAAGGTGCTGTTGAAATAGGTCTCGATAAAGCGCCAAATATCGCTGTTGCTGAGTATATGGAGCATATTGCTGGCCCAGACTTCCCAACTGGAGCCAGTATACACGGCATAGATGGAATAATCGATATGTATACTACTGGGCATGGTAGATTCCATGTGCGCTCAAGATGCGAAGTAGTAGATGATGAAAAGGGTAAGAAGATTATCATCACTGAGATTCCTTACCAAGTAAAGAAGGGGCTGATGTTAGAGAGTATTGCAGACCTTGTTTCCAAGGAAACCGTAAAAGGAATTCGTGATATTCGTGATGAATCATCGAAAGAAGGCATCAGAGTCGTAATTGAAGTTAAGCAGAATGCTGACCCTCACGCAGTACTAAATCAACTTTACAAATCCAGCCGATTGCAAGAATCATATTCGGCTAATATGATGGGTATTATCGATAGCCAGCCAGTATTACTAACCCTTTCAAAGATGCTTCATACCTATGTTTGCCATCGCGAATCCGTAATCGAAAGACGCACCCAATTCGAAATGGACAAAGCTCAGAAGCGAGCCCATATCTTAGAAGGCCTAGTAAAAGCTCAAGATCGCATCGATGACGTCATCAAGGCAGGCAGAGGTTCTGCTAGCCGTGAGCAATTTGAGATGATTTTACGCGGCGAGGAATCGTTCAAGGGAATCGACGATTTCGATTTCTCTGCCGAACAGGCAAAAGCAATTGCTGAAAGGCGATTGTATCAACTATCAAGAATAGATGTAAAGAAAGTCCAGGATGAATATGATGCTCTTCAAATCCTTATTGGTGATCTGAGATCGATATTAGAGAGTAGAGAAAAGCGTTTGAATATTCTTCTTGAGGAATTAGATTCAATGGTCGAACGCCATGGTGATGACCGCCGTAGCATTATCGATCCAATGCCTCTATCTATGGATAGGGAAGATTTGGTAGAGGAAAGAGCAGTAGTTATTACGCTCTCTGAAGATAATTACATACGTCATATACCAGTCGAAGCCTTCCGTATTCAGAATCGAGGCGGAAAAGGCCTCAAAGGTGTAACCACAAAAGCCGAAGACACTCCTCAGAAGATAATAACCTGCTTCTCTAAAGACCGATTACTGATATTTACAGACCAAGGAAGGGTATACGGCCTCAAAGCCTGGGAGACGCCATTGGCTAGTCGCCATGCACGTGGAACTCACATCCGAAACTTGCTTGAAGGCCTCCGTGAGGATGAGAGCATCGTCACAATTCTACCTATCAGCAAGGACTTAGTCGAAGCAAAAGAAAATAATGAGTCTCCATGGGAGGGTCATTATCTTGTATTCTCTACGAGCCAAGGGCGAATCAAGAGGACTGAACTTGAAGCCTATAGAAAGATTAACAGAAATGGTAAATACGCTTTGAAATTTGCTAATGAAGATGATAAATTAGTAGCAGTCAAATCTGGGACTGAAGACGACCACGTAGTTCTTGTTTCTAAGTTTGGTAAGGCGTGTAGATTCAAACCGGCTGAAACCAAAACACGTGTTAATCCTGAAACCGGGGAAGAGCATGTCACAACTACCGTCAAGTTACAAGGCAGGGTATCTCAAGGTGTTAAAGGAATAAAGTTAGCAAAGGGTGATTCTGTCGCTGGCATGATAGTTACATCAAATGTTGATACGTCCATATTGACTATCACTCGCTATGGGATGGCTAAGCGTTCGATATTGGGGACTGGGAACATGGTAGATCTAGTAGATGAGGACGGATTGCCTATTCTCGATGCAGAAGGTGAACCAAAGCAAGACCGTGATGGATATCGTAAGACCAACCGAGGTGCTGGTGGTGTTAAAACCATGAATATAAATTCAGATAATGGTGACTTAATCGTTTGTGTTAAGCAAGTGCCTGATCTCGAAGATCAATTGTTCATGCTTACAAATAAGGGCATGATGATTAGATTGGTCGCCGGTCAAACCAAGGAGACTAGTGGCAAGTCGACCAAGGGAACTAGGATAATGGAACTGAGAAATAAAGACCGTAGTGGCTTTGTTGATGAAATAATCTCTGCAGCACGTTTACCTGCTGATTTGGTCGAGAAAAATCAAGAAACACCTGAAAGCAGTGAAAGTACTGAAGCTGTATCTGGCGAAGAAGAGTGATTACAGAAATCCGACGGGTTCAAACCGTTGAGGCTATTCTCCTCCTTTGGGCCGCGCAGCCACTAGAGGGGTAAGTCATGGATGAAAAAGACTTGATATTTGATTGGAATGTCGTTGATTATGATTTTTCACGCGATGCAAATAATCATCCGCACGAAGTTTGGTTTGATGATGAAACTCTTCGCGATGGTCTTCAAAGCCCAAGTGCCCGTAATCCTACTATTGCTGAGAAAATCGAATTGCTTTCCTATATGGAAAGGTTGGGTATGCAAAAAGTCGACCTAGGACTGCCCGGTGCTGGCCCTTTTCACCTCGAACACATCGAGGCTTTACTCGCTCATATCAAGGATAATGATTACTCGATTAGACCAGGATGTGCTGTTCGTACCCTAATGAGTGATATTGAACCACTGGTCGACCTACAAGCGAAATATGAGATGGAGATTCAAGCGAGTGCATTTCTTGGTACTAGCCCAATACGGCAATATGCTGAGGGATGGACCATGGAAAAACTTCTTTCAACTATGGAGACTGCAGTCTCATATGCTGTTGACAATGATGTTCCAGTGATGTTTGTAACAGAGGATACGACACGTTCGAAACCCGAAGACATCAAGAAGATTTACCACAGGGCTATGGAATTAGGTGTTCGTAGGCTATGCATTTGTGATACATGTGGTCATGTAACACCAAATGGTGTCAAGAAGTTACTTTCATTCATCGATGAAGAGGTCATCAAGGATGGCGGTTATCAGAGACGTGATATTGAAGTGAATTGGCATGGACATCAGGATAGAGGTTTAGGTGTAGCCAATAATATTGCAGCTGTAGAGGCAGGTGCAGATGTAATTCACGGCACTGCGCTAGGTATTGGGGAGAGAGCGGGCAATGCGCCATTAGATCAAACTCTAGTTAATTTTTCATTGATGGGAATTATCAATAATGATTTGACTTTACTCGATGAATATATGAAAAAGGCTAACCAATACATCGAAGTTCCTTTGCCAAGAAATTATCCCGTTTTCGGTAAAGATGCCTTTGAAACAGGTACTGGTGTTCATGCTAGTGCAGTTATCAAAGCAATGAAGAAGGGAGACCATTGGCTTGCGGACAGGGTTTATTCTGGAGTGCCAGCAGGAGAGTTCGGGTTACAACAAAAGGTTCGTATTGGTCATATGGCTGGTAGATCAAATATCATCTGGTGGTTAGAAAATCGGGGAATAGAAGCTAGTGATGAACTAGTTTCGCATATTTTTGATGTAGCTAAAAGCCAACGCAGATTAATGGAAGATTCTGAAGTAGAAGCTGCAATCGCCTCTTTTTCAAGTTGATATTTACTCTTACTTTGCACTTTTCTGTGGAGATGTTTCACCAATATCCTCATCATCTTCACTATCGGTTGAAACTTCAATATTCCATTCTGCATCTACGCCACCGCTAGACCATTCTCCTTCGACTTCAACTTCCTCGACTTCATCGTCTTCTCGCCAAATTGGTTCGCTCAAGCTGCCACTTACAATTAGTGTCCCATCGCTAGAAATTTGGGTTTTTATCAAATCGATATGTTTGGAAACTGCGAGGAAATGCGCTACTGGAGTTCCTGCAGTTACGAACGGATTAGTTGCAGTACATATCATCAAGCCATCTTCTGGAGCGACAATATCTACTAGAAGCCCCGGGCTATTAGGGTCAGAAATTGTAGCAACTACATCTCCGCCCTCAACTATACTTCCCGGTTTGACAAACATGTCTAGAAGTCCTCCTTCACCTGCTCTCAACCACTTTGAACCTCCAGCATTCAATCGGAATTTAGGTCGATGTGGGTTTCCTGGGATGACTTTCAATTTTCTTAGAACATTCATACATCCGTGCACTGCTACGCTAACAGCTTGCTGATCTAGCAAATCAGCACCACCACCTTCGTAAGTTATCGAAGCGATATCTCTAGAGTTAGCCTTTTGTCTCAAGCTACCCTTTGGTGGCCTACTATCTAGAATTAGTTCAATACCGAAGGCCTTTGCGAGTAGGTTTGATTCTGGATGTGAAAGGTCTGCTCTTATCTGTGGCATATTTGAGCGTCCTTTGGCAGCAGAGTGCATATCGATAATAACATCACTATTCTTGATTAGATTATGCCAAATTTGACTGGCGACCCTACTTGTAGTACTTCCTTTAGATCTGCCGGGGAAGTTTCGGTTTAGGTCTCTACCATCCGGGAAATAGCGAGATTTCTGTCGATAACCGGGTAAATTAACAACAGGTACGATACGAATTGTACCAGCAACAGTATTAGGGTTTAATGGTCCGTCTGCACCAGTAAATTTTGGTGAAAGAAGGTTTGTACAGGCACTTGTACCAGTCAATTCATCTCCGTGAATTGCTCCAAGGATAGTTACTACAGGTCCGGGCCTTTTACCATGGATGACAGTCACTGAAATAGGCCATTTATCTCCCAATGATACGTTTAGTAAGGGCATTTCAACAGTGCGTAATTGCCCTGGTTTGATGATTTTTCGACAAAAACGAATCCGCTTCCATTCATTTTCTCTATCCCAATCAGAACGAGTCTCAGTTTCGTGATCTTCAAGAGCTTTTTTGATTGCAATCCTGCGATCTCGCGGCAATTCATGGGCAATACGCACAGTCCGTTTCTTCTTGGCCACATCTGGGCCATTATTCAGTATGCAATCAAGGTGATGGCGGTATGATGATGCACTACCTACCAATCGAGAGGTTATGGCAGATAGCGTACAAAGACAATTTGCAGCCGAATCCATTTGTTTTGGCTGTGGACCAGCGAATGATAAGGGCCTGCAAATTGACTCATATCGTATTGAAAATGGTTTGGAGTTGCGTTATACTCCTGAGCAAGAACATCAAGCATTCCCAGGAATGGTTAATGGCGGAATAATCGGTGCTCTTCTTGATTGTCACGGTAATTGGACTGCTGCAATAGCATTGATGGATAAGGATAAGACAGCAGAACCACCTTGCACAGTTACTGCATCATATGAGATAAAATTGCGCCGACCTACTCCTCATGGATGCGAATTACACATTACTTCGCAAGTTGAATCGATTAGTGATGACCGTGCAGAAATATCCATGCTTTTGATGGCAGAGGGGAAGGTCTGTGCTAGCGGAAAGGGTCTTTTTGTAGCAGTAAAGGAAGGTCACCCCGCCTATCATCGATGGTCGTGAGGGTGTGGTCAGAGCTAGCAAGAGCCAAACTATAGTACTTGATGACTTGAAGGAAATTGTGTTTGAAGTTATGTCTACCTTGGACAAATGGAGTCCAAATGAATTGGCAGAATTACGACCAATCCCACTTGGAGTTCTAAGAAAAAATGCTACGAGGCGCCATGGAGTTACTAGATGGAAACTCGGTTCCAACCCTCCTTTAATCGCAAGAAAAGTCGAAGTCATAGATTTACATCCACAGTTATTGACAGATACATGGTTAGCATATGGTGCTAAAGTCTTGTTTCATGAGTATCTTCACGCCTTGGGAAATATCAAACATGATTCAATTTTCAAGAAGTTAGAATCTCTTTGGCCTAGCGTCGAAGCAAAGGAGATGGGTCGTGCATTTACTACAGCCATGAGTCGAGCCAAATCAAAATGGATTTGGCGCTGTGAAACTTGTAAAATTAAACATTATCGCCAAAAGCGATGCAATGGGCGTTACAAATGTCGTAAATGTGACAAAATATTACTGGATGAAGTAAATACAGGGTAAGGTCTCATCAATGATGGCTTGCATCACGGCATATGCGTCTGCCGATGATAGTGGTGATCTCACTGTTATTGTTGTCCTTAGATGGGGCTGAAGCATCGCTTTCAGAAGCAGATAACGAACAAAAATTAATTTTTTCGTGTTTTGATGATGATGATTGCAGCCTTACTCCTGTATTTACCGGTGAAGAGATGATCACAGGTTCTGTTATACAAGCATCTCCTCTCACTCCAAAGAAGGTGATTTTTGAGTTCTTGATGGCAGCACCACAAGAACAAGTAGCTTTACTGCCAGTGAATTTTGATGCACTTGAAATAGATTTCAAAATGACATCTAATGCTGGTGGAGAATGGCTTCCTAAACTTGATGCCAACATTGTTCTCGGCAGCACTAGTACTATTGTCTCATTTGAAAACACACAAACACCTTCACCCACTGTCGAGCCCTATAGAGTAGAGGATGGAGCGTTAAATTTAGAAAACAAAAGAATATTATGGCCGGGTGGCGATGTGAGAATAATACTTGAATTCAGTATCGAATCTCCAGGTGATTGGCAACTAAAATTACGAGGTTCGACTTTTTTTGAGTTGGATATAGCTTGGTCAGAAAACATGAATGCTCGTGATGTTGACGAACCCTCGAGTTTTGCGGCACCTGTCGATACATCTCTAGCAGATCTCCATGAAGGTGCTCTACTACAGAATGACAGAGATTGCTGGAAGTTTGCAGTTGAAGAACATGAGATAATGAAAATACTAATCGATTGGGACGAGGTTCCTAGTGAAATCGCTCAAAAGCACGGTGAATTTGATCTCTATAGGCCAGACGGTAAAAAAGCACGTTCGCCTGATGTAATTACCGATTCAGAGGATGCTGTATTGCGGATAACGATGCAATGGCGTGATTTACCATTGGGGGATTACATCTTTTGCCTAAACGGAGAAAGCGGTTCATTCCAACCCTATTCTTGGATTGGGAATTTGGCTTATGAGAGTCTTGGACCTACAAATCCTGATGGCTTTACAGGTGATTCATTATATCCAGCGGGAGCGATGGTAATCGGTGATATTTCGCAAAGTGAATCACTAAATTCATCTGGAAATTCAATCTTGTTATTATTATCGATTTTACTACTTTTAGGATTGGGTATTGAATTACGTAACCAAACGACATCCCTTGGACTAAGGCTGGGTATGTTTGTTCCAGGGATTTTATTGATACTCATCGGAGGTATATTGCAGCCAATTTGGTCTATTGCAGGTGAGATTCAGCAGGATGATGAATCTAATCTTGAGGACCTATTGTCTGTTAGATTACAACAATTGTGGGATGTATCACACCCGGATACGCCAGAATCAACCTATTCGCTGCATACTGGTTCTACTTGGGGGATAATGCCAGGCGAGAATTTACGCTTACGAATTGAAGTCGATGCTGCATACCCACTTGATGATGGACGTTGGCAATTACATTCTTCGGAATTCGAGGAAATCGACCTCGAACAAATTATATTTTCAGCAGCCAGAGATAACGGTGCTAGCACTACTGCAGAGGGATTGCTCGATGAGCATACCGTCAGTTTCATATTGTTGGCAGGTAGAACGATTGTTCTAGATTTGTTAATGCTTGAATCACTGCTTATAGTGGATGATTTACCCGACTCTTCGATAGTACATCTGGACTTTGAAATGGTTGAAACCAATCCTGCAGGAACTAGTACTGCCCCAATATGGGCGACGCGCCCTAGTGATATATCCGAATCGGATTGGACGAATTTCCAACGTGCTCTCTATCCATTGAAGAGAGTGCTTTCCCTTTGTGATTGTACTTTGGATGTTTTACAAACCGAACTCCAATTCGGAGATCAACCAAGTTCTTTGGAAACCCCATCCTCATCTGGAGTAAAACCAGTAAACGGATTGCTAGACTCATTTAGAGTGATATTCATATTGGGAATTATTGCTAGTATCACTGCCATCGCTTTGGAGAGAAGGAGAAGACGAACTGCACTTAACCTATTCCAAGAGATAGTTCTCTCAAAATGGGATTAATATTCAGTCTTCTGAAAGTAATTCCGCAAGGAGTTTCTTATCTTCTTCATCGAGAACACCGTCAGCAAGAGCATCATGCAACTTCTTTACACCTTCTTCGTCAATTCCTGCGTTCTTTGCAGCCTTCTCTAGCATTACGGCCTCAGTGTCAGTAACATGCCCATCATCTAATGCAGACTTAATTGCAGCGTTAAGTGCCATTTCAGCTCCATCCTTATCGCTGATACCAAGTGCTCTTTGGAATGTCTTCAATTCATCCAATTCCTCATCGGTAATGACACCATCAGAGAATGCCTTTTCATATTCTGTTAGTAGGAAATCTTGGTACGCCTCAGGGTGTAGGAGAACATCGCGAATAAGTCCGTGGTCAACACTGCCTTGTTTTTTACCTATTTCAAGCATTACAATTGACTTTCGGACTTCTTTGACAGCCATATCCTTCAGTCCATGGCCAGCCCATGCTGCACCCGCACAAATAACAGCAGCAGCGAACCATCTCATGACCTCTGGATCGACTAAATCTCCTGGTGACATAAGTTGAAAAATACCGATTACTGCCATTGCAGAACCACATATTACCTCAAACCAGTCATTCAAATCAGGTTCATCCTCGAACACCGAGAGTCGGTCATCAACGGCAGAAGCTTCATCGCCCATGAGGTTGTTACAGTGGTGTTGACTCCTTGAGCATGTCGATTGATTTTAATTGAGATTTACCTAATCTATGCGCTGACCTTTTGGACTATTGACTATCGTGGTCTCTCATGGATGCCCACGAATGCAGTATTTCTGCGCTGAGCATTCCCGAGCAGGTAAGTGATTTCGTCTCAAAATCATGGGGTATAGAGAAATTATACCCCCCGCAAGCTGAAGCACTTCAATCGATTTTGTCGGGGAAAAACACAATGGTTTGCATTCCCACTGCTAGCGGTAAGAGCCTAGTCGCTTTTTTGGGGATAATGAAGCGTTTATTGGTTGTCGATAAAGGAAGTAGAGCCGTTTACATCGTACCTCTAAAAGCCCTAGCATCTGAAAAATATGAAGATTTGTCGCAATTAGCCGGTGCGGTTGGGCTTACTGTTGGTTTAGGTACCGGTGATGCATCTGGTGAATCTCGCAATGTAGGTAACGCTGACATTATTGTATGTACGTCAGAAAAACTCGACTCATTGATGCGTAATAGGCCTGATGTCGTTGCTGATGTCTCAGTAATAGTCGCAGATGAATTTCATCTACTGAATGATATTAGCCGCGGCCCAACATTGGAGATTAATTTGACTCGACTGAAATCTATTCGACCGCAAGCACAGTTGATAGCACTCTCTGCGACAGTTGGAAATGGTGAGGAGTTGGCTAGGTGGCTTGATGCTGATCTCATAGTTTCCTCATGGCGTCCTGTCAGTTTGGAGTATTCGACATTAGCCGAATTGGATTTGGAACCAAGAGCAATACAACAAAGCGCATTGGTAACCGACTCATCTGCATTATCTGCACCACGTAAGTTATCTGGGCCGAAGAGTATGCCAACATGGGCTGCTTTGAAAGATGTTGATGAAAATGGAGGGCAACTGTTGGTGTTCGTCTCAACTCGTAAGAGTGCACAATCAGAAGCGAGAAAACTAGCAGAACGTATGGGTAAAATCCTTAGTGATGAAAGGAAGGAAAGATTACGTGAGTTGTCAGAGAAATTATCACGTACATCATCATCTACTATGGGTGATATTCTAGCCAAAGCGGTATTAGGAGGTGTTGCTTTTCACCATGCAGGATTGACTACTAACCAAAGAAAAGCAATCGAATCTTCATTCAAGAGCAAAGATCTAGCTGGGTTAGTAGCCACTCCAACACTAGCTGCAGGCGTAAATCTACCTGCAAGGAGAGTCTTGGTTCGTGATATCAAGAGATATCAAGATGGTTTCAATCGTTTGATTTCGGTAATGGAAGTCAGGCAGATGCTTGGTAGAGCAGGCCGACCGGGATATGATGACCAAGGTCAGGCTTGGATTCTATCGAGAGGTGCAGATCGTCTTGAAACAGCTGATAACATAGCAGAGAGGTATATCCATGGCGATGTCGAGGATGTAGTGTCAAAATTATCTGCAGAACCAGCCTTGCGTTTCCACCTACTTTCGATGATAGCAACGGGAGGACTTCGTTCAAGACATGAAATTGGAGAGTTCTTTTCATCTACATTTCTCGGCATGACTTACCCAGCGGTTGGATTGTCGGAAATTATCGATAAAAACCTTGCTTGGTTGGTCGATGAAAGGTTCATCAGAGGTACTGGTATTGATGAGGATTTAGCTGAATCTTTACCAGATTCAATTGGTAATTGGTCCGATGAAATGCCGATTTGGGCTGATGTTGCCTCTTCGGCAACAGGAATCAATTTAGTAGAAAACTCTACTTTACCGGTTACTTTTGGTTTTACTAAGGCCAGTAGTAGACCATTCGGTGAAGGTTATTCTGAGACTCATAGGGTTATGGCATCTACTTATGAAGCGACTGAGATGGGCAAAATGGTGGCCCAATTATATCTTGATCCACTTTCAGCAGCAATTCTTCTCAAAGGATTACGACGCTCCATCCGAAGAAAAGTAAGGGGTCATGCGCCTGTAAGCGAATTTGGTTTGGTACATCTTGCTGCAGCGACTCCTGATTTCCCATCTTTTTGGGCGAAGGCCTCTGACATGGTTCATGGCAGCGACCTTAGGCTCAAAGCTGCCTTGGTTACCGAAGAAATCCTTCACGATACGGCTCTCGAAGAAGGACATTTGGGATTGGTGAAGAGCGCATGGTGTATCGAGAAATGGTATGATGAATGCGAGTTAAGAGATATCGAGAAGTTAATCGGAGTTACTCCAGGAGATGTACATCATCGGGTGGAATTGTTAAGATGGCTGATGTATGCTGCACGTGAGTTACTGCTTACTGACGATGTTTTCGCTGAACAACACGATGAAACAGTACGTGAGTTGGCAAAATCATTAGACACATTGCGATTGAGAATCGCTTCTGGATGCCGCGAGGATTTACTAGATTTAGTAGCAGTAAAAGGAATTGGTAGGTCAAGAGCGAGAACTTTAGCTGGTTTCGGAGTTAGAAGTCCTAAGGAATTATTAAAATTGAACGCTAAAGATTTATCGCGTTTGAAATCATTACGCGGATGGGGTCCAAAATTAGTGAATAATCTTCTTTTGCAAATAGAAAAATTATCTTCTGATGAAAAAGTGATATCGTATAATGAATCTGACGATGAACCACTACCTGGCGAGCGTCAGGATTGATGAACTGACCCCGCTTCGCCTTTGATGTGAGCATCACAAAATTCCCCTGCGTCCGGGTCAAATTCCCGCAAGCGATTGTCGATCAGCGCGCATTGATAACTGAATGGATCGCCCTACGTCCTGATGAATATTGGGTGCTGATCTCTCAATCGGCATTAGCTAGTGAAACTCATGCTTGGGCCGCATGGGATGTTTTGTCGCGTGGTAAAGAGCGTGATGAAATGCTAAGCCAATCCGTTGATGGAGAATATTTACGTTTACTTTCAGGGACCAGCCATGTATCTTATGGATTTACAAGAGCAGGTGTTTCAAAAGGGGATGAAGAAGCATGGCTTGCGCATCTTGGTGGCGGTGCACACTCTGATTTTACAACAGTTGCAGAGAAAATGAATTTTGAAATTCTATCGACGAGGCCAGCCCCAGAGTTGGTTGATGAACGTATGTTGGGTATAGAACATGGTCGTGGCGAAGGTGTTTGTATTGGTCATCTTCATCTTGGTCAATTCGAGTGACAGAACACAAGTATTGAATACCCTCCTAGATAACCGCCTTGCATGGTCATTGCTACCCGTGCCCAAGAAGGACCTATTACTGGTGTTTCGCACTTATTAGATAGAGACAAAATCAGGCCAGCTCTTGATTTGGCATTATCCGAAGGAGCACAATATGCTGAATTGCGTTTGGTTTGTGAAACTACCAATTCAGCAAGTCTCCGTGATGGGAAATTGCACAGTGCAATCCCCGGTCAAGAAGTCGGAGCAACATTGCGTATTCTCGCTGACGGTGCATGGGGCGTTCACTCGACAACAGATATTGCTTCAATACCAGATCAAATTGCATCTACTGTTCGATTGGCAAAAGCAGTAGCATCTCGTCGAAGTAGCGGAGATTCTGGTGTAAGCCTGGCCGAGGTTCCGATAATCGAAGATGAATTACATTGGAATACACGTAAAGACGTCCGTGAAATCGATCTTGAAACACGATTGGAGATGATGGGTCAGGTTCATGCTGAAGCAAACGATGATGACAAGATCATATCGGTTCGCTGCGGCTGGTCTGATGAACATCTACATCACGAGTTACTTACAAGTGAGGGTATGGACCGAACTTGGTCATTTCAGAGAATAATGACTAATACAATGGTCACTGCAAGGGATGGAGATAATGTTGTATCTTATCGTTCACGTACTGGCGGAGAAGGAGGACTAGAATTTATCGAGGCTACTGATTTAGGAGATATGGGCCGAACTTGCAGAGAATCAGCTCTTCGTTTGCTTAGCGCAGAAAGAGCACCTTCGGGAAAGATGACACTTGTCGCTGATAGAGATTTGACTGGAGTATACATCCATGAGGCATTAGGACACCCGTGTGAAGCAGATCTAGTTGCAGCCGGTGATTCATGTCTCGAAGGAAAATTAGGCAAAAAAATTGGTTCAGATATCGTCACTGTAATCGATGATCCGTTGATTAGAGGAGGATACGGAGCATACCCAATCGATGACGAAGGAGTCGACACAAGAACGAAATCACTAATTGAGAATGGTGTGCTTATGGATTATCTAAACCATCGTGAAACAGCACACAAATTTAATCTGGCTCCAAATGGTGGTGCTAGGGCACAAGATGGATTACATCATCCTCTAGTTAGAATGTCTAATACTATGATAATGGGGGGAAATCATCGTGATCTCGATGAGTTGATTGAGGATATAGATCACGGTGTATTTGCCTGTGGTTCAAGAGGTGGCCAAGTTGATACTGGACGGGGTTCATTCCAATTCGCAGCACAGGAAGCATGGTTAATAGAAAATGGTGAACTAAAAAACCCACTAAAAGATGTTAGTGTAAGCGGCATGACTCTGCAAATACTCAAACAAGTTGATGGTTTGACTCGTGATGCTAAACTTGCAGCACCCGGCTTTTGTGGTAAAGGACAGACAGTACCGGTTGGTGATGGTGGTCCATTGATGAGAATCAAAGATGCACTGGTGGGATGAATTTGTTACCTGATGATGCTCTAGAGCGTTTAATGGATTCAGCGAGATCGGTTGCTAAGGTATGTGAGCGAAACTCCGTTCAGCAATGGGAAGTAGTCGGTGAACAAGATTACGGCCATTCAATCGATTTAGAGGCAGGTCGAATTTCTCTTGCAGCTGGTGGTGGTTCGGGAGGATTGGGTTTGAGAGTGTTAGAGGATGGTCGCTATGGGTATGCTCATATTGCAGATGCAAGCGGTGCACAACGAGCTGTTAAAGAAGCGCTATCTATCGCACGAAAGTCTCCTTCTATAGAGGGTTTCGAACTGCCTGTGGACTCTGGTTCAGCCCCCACTGCTGGTATGATTGATAAGAGAATTCTCGACATGAGTAGCGAAGATATACTTCAACAAGCTGATGAGATTTTGAGTTCAGTTACAGAACTGGATTCACGTGCTGTTGTAACCGGTGGCGGAATTGGTGCTGGCGCAGGAGCACAGGTAATCCTCAACAGTAACGGCATTGAAGATGGCGGAATACATACTTCACATGGCTTTGGAATACAGATTGGTATCGATGAGGACGACCATCTGACCAGTGCTTACGAAGGGTCATCATCGCGTAATCGCTTAAGCGATATCGATCAAGTGTTAGAAAGAGCGGTCTATTGGGCGCAAATCACGAGAAATACTATTGATAGTGGAGAGGTTAGCGACTGTCCAGTATTGATGACATCACAAGGTTTTTCACCACTCTTTTCGATGGTGGTACCAACTGCTTTAATGGGCGAAAGGATTGCACAGGGTGAGTCTTTTTGGTCTAAGCGTATGGGTGAGAAAGTAATAGCTGACCATCTTAGTATTATTGATGATAGAATAATGGAAGGTGGAATGTCATCTTCATCACGCGATAGTGAGGGAGTGCTTACAAGACGTCAAGCCCTTGTTGACAGTGGAAGATTACAATCATCACTTTGGTCGACGCGTGATGCTTGTAGGATGATGGCAGAAGGCAAAGTCGAACATGCTCAGACCACAGGTTCTGCAACGCGAGGAGGTTACCAATCTCCCCCTGGTGTTGGCTGCGGTAATCTATTGCTCAAATCGTCACAGAAATCTTATTCGCGTGATTCTTTGATTGAGGAAATGGATGAAGGATACATCGTTCATAGTGTGATGGGTGCGCATACGGCTAATCCTACTAGTGGTGACTTTTCAGTTACTACTTCAATGATTCTTAGAGTCGAAGAAGGCGAGATAGTCGGCTCTCTCAAACAGGCGGGTCTTAGTGGTAATATTGGTAAGGCTATGGCTGATGATTTAATGCTCGGCGATGAAGTCCGCTGTAGAGGGTCTTATTCTAGTGGTTCAATGTATTTACCCGATGTATTACTAAAGCAAGGATTACGCGTAAATCCAGCCTGATTCACTCAATCTCTTTTGGGAATACTTCATCAACCGTCGTCCAAACCGTCTGGGTCCACGGAGGTCAAAGGTAGTGTATTGTCTAACCCAACCAACACGAGAGCCCGATGCCTTGCCATTGCGCAGGCTACGAAGAAGAAGGATTGCGCAGAGGTGTCATTCGTGACATCCGACATGGATGTCCATGTTCAGCAGGTGATCTCACAGGTCCCTGGCGCTGATCCAAAAAAAGTTGAAGAAGCCTTTATTCGTTACGAGAAGGATTTCTTAGTTCCACCTGAAGACGCCTTCCGCTCAGTATTACGTCGCTTTCAAAGCGATTTGGGCGAAGTTAAACCGGCATCAGGAGGTGCATCTCCCGCTTCTTCGGCATTACCAAATCGAAAAGTAAATCGTTTTTCAGAGCTAAAAGGCGATGATCGCAATATCGAAATTGAAGTCAAAATAACCACGCATAACCCTCGAATACAAATGATAAGGGGCGAAGAGAAGCAGATCGCCTTTGGCACATTAGAAGATTTGCCATGGGCAGAAGGCGAAGGTGATCGCTGGGAATACAAGGACTGGGGCCAGAATCAGAATCTGTCTCCCGGTGCAATAGTTCGTTTAGAAGGAGTTTCTGTTAACGAATATCAAGGTAAGATGAGTCTTAACATCAACCAGAGTAGCAGAATTGTAGTACTGCAAGAAGGTTCCAGAGATGTAGTAAACCCTAGTGAGCCCGTATCTATATCCACCATCAAAGACGAGGGAATGGTCACGGTTGTCGGTCGTGTTTTAGCAAGTCGAGAAGATGTCATTCATCGAAAGGATGGAAGTGGTACCCTCGATGTAGTTAGGGGAAGAATAGGTGATGACTCCGGTGTTATTGGCTTCTTATCTTGGGAACCTTTTACTCACGAAGTTGGCAGTTTGATAAAAATTCAACACGCTCAGGTTCGTAGTTTCCGAAACACTCCTGAACTAAACATTGGTCGCTCGACCAAGGTCGAGGTCTATAGAGATACAAGTTTCGCTAGCCTTGATGATTTATCTTTACTAACCGTTTCTAAAATAGAGGATTTAACCGATGGCAATCGTGATGTTGAATGCGTAGTTGAAGTACAAAATATCCTAGTCCGAACTTTCAACAAGGAAGGTGGAGAAGAAGGTAAGGTTTGGTCGGGTGAAATTGCAGACCCAACCGGTCGCTGCCGAATGAGTTCCTGGCAAGAGCCCCCATTTACAGAGTCTGATTTACCAGTTATTGTCAAGATTACAGGGGCAAGGGTGCGTGCATGGCAAGGAATACCAGACATAACTGTCGATACTGCTGAGCAAATGGAAATACTATCCAGTCCCCCTTGGGAAAAAGAACTAGATTTGTCAGAAAATGTTGTGGATGTGCAATTAAATGCACTGACTTCTGGTGCGAGCCGAGTTGGGATTTCAACCACGGGTACAGTCGTATCAATCCGTGATGATTCTGGAATAATTAGACGTTGTACTGAGTGCAAGCGCGTATTGCGAGACGGAGCATGTGCAACTCATGGTGAGCAAGATGGTGTTGAAGATGTCCGTCTGCGTATGGTACTTGATGATGGCAGCGCAACTCTTTCATTGATAGTGAACCGAGATGCTTGTTTAGGACTACTTAATTCGACTGAAGATGAAATTAAAGATCGTATATCTGCAGATGGCCAGGTAGTTTTCGTTCAGTCATTACGTGAAAGGATGTTAGGTCGGAATTTGACTGCTGTTGGAAGGACCATAGTCGATGAGCAAGGTGCGATGCTATTAGCTGAATCCTGTGTGCTTGAAGAAGTAGATACAGTTCTACTAGCTGCTGAATTGCGTCAACATTGGGGGGTGGCTTGATGGTAATCACTCGCCGTTCTCCAAGGCAACCTGCTTGGCATATGCTCGCCTCTGAATTTGGTGAATCATCATTGCACGAGAAAGGCTCTGGTGAGTTTGATCCTTCGTTTGTAATCACGAAGTTAGGTGCTAAAGTAAATCGTTTGATAGTTGCTGGTTTAATCGAGAGACTCGAACCGCGCGAGACTGCAAATGGCAGCACTCTTTACCAAGGACAATTACGTGACCCATCTGGATTGCATTATTTCTCCGTTGGCGATTACGCTACTGAAACAATGCGTGAAATGGTAATTGATTTAGCAGCAAGAATTGAATCGGGTGAATCATTAATGTTACTAATGGTTGCAAAAGCTCGCTGGTTCCAGAACGAGGAAGGCTCGGTATACACTAGTCTAAGGCCTGAAGAAGCCTGCATAATCTCTCCTTCGGTTTATCGTGAATGGTTAGCGAAGGCTTGCGAACAGACTCTGATTCGTCTTGACGCCCAACAAAAAGCAGCATCTTTGGAGTCTAATAGGGCATCTTTAGCCGAAGCTGGCATCCCTGAACATCTGATAGATGGGCTTATTTTGGCCAAGCCACATTATGGTGAGTTTGATTCTGAGATGTACCGTTTCAACATAATGCAAGCATTAGACATTATCGAAAATAAAGATGTTATCAGAGAAAAACCTCCTGCTAAAGCAGAAACTGTTGAGCCAGAATCGGCTAATTCAGGTGATAGCGGGGCCTCTTCAGATGAATCCGATCTTAAACAAACACTGCTGGAATTGATTGACGCACTAGACCAAGGAGAAGGTGTTGATTTTGATACTCTACTCTCAAATGCAGCAGCTCGTGGTCATGAAAGAGATGATGCTGAGGCCATGCTCGATGAATTATCTGATGGTGGCGAAGTTCATGAACCAAGATTTGGTTGGTTCAAGCGTACATAGGCCAATAATATCCAACACATTCAAGTCCTTGACCTTAGTGTCGAGGTCAGGGTAGATACATGACAGGAATAGACTTCTTCATTCGTCCTGCAGCAGGGACATCAAGTAGCGATTGGCTTAGAATACCGGAATCAGACATTAGTGTAGTGGTTACTAGGCGAATGACCCGTACTGTTACTCATGGCGGAGAAGGCGATGATTTAATCGATGAAGGCGCAGAATCTGCAGTATATACAATAGAAGGAGAAATGGAACTAGACATGTACAAGAAGGTCATGGAAATGTTTAGAGGCGGTCAGCCATACATCCATGATCCATTCTCCGAGAAAGATGTCAAAGTCATATTCAGTAAGTTCGGCTTCGAAGGAAGTTCTGGTAGATTCTCATTTGAATTAATCGAGGATATACGTTGAGGGGGAATCAATCTGCGATCCTTGGGTGAATCTAGAGAAATTCTCTATGTTATTCGAACCATGGATGTTCTTTTAGGTTCAGGTGTTGGTCTTGAGGCCACTATCCATAGCATTGCTCAAGGTGGTTATGGCATAATTTCAGAGGATTTCAGCAAGTTGATGACCAATATCCAGAAAGGAACTTCTTTGGAAAAAGAATTGCGAAATACTCTAAGAAGTTGCGAGACTGATGGCTATAAGCGTTTGATAAACACTATGCTCAACAACGTTACTCAGAATACCGATCTCATCGAAACCTTGCGCAAGCAAGCCGGAAGAATGGAAGAGGAGAGAAGTACAGATGTTAAGAAATACATCGAAGAATTAGGAGGATTGCCGGAAACTCTTCTCTCAATTGGCATGATCGGACCTATTATTCTTGCAATCGTAGGAGTAGTGCCTCAATTGATGGATGCTGAAACCGATTTCATTGGTGTCACACAATATGCTCCGATGATGAACTCCGTTGTTTCTGGTGGATTATTCTTCACTTTGATTTTCATGATGATGATTGGGCTCAAAGCCCACACAAAGGACCCGGGACTTTGAGGTGCGAATATGATATTCGATCTGATGGAAATGCTCAGAGGACAACCAATAGTCCTGATTTTATTCACTTTTGGCGTTGCAGGAGTTATGGGTGGAATTCCACCAATGATTGAGCGTTCACGTCGAAGAAAGATAGAAAATGACCTACCATCACTACTTGAAGCACTCTCTGATTCATTGAAGGCTGGTCTTGGTCTTCAACAAGCTATGCAGGCAGAGGCTGAAAGAAATACTAGTGTCCTTGGTTCACTTTTACGTAAAACGCTTGAAGATAGCCATGCATCATCATTTGACGCTGCTCTTGCTAATTTTGCTACAAAAACTAGGTCGAGCCAAGTACAACGTGTCATGCATCTTCTTTCAACTGCTATTGAACAGGATTCTCCGCTTGGAGATATTCTCTCCAATTTGGCAATGGACTATGAAAGACTCAATGATTTAATGAATCAAAGAGAAGAGGAATTGATGGGAAGAGCGATTTTAATCATCCTTTTCTTGTGCATGGGATTACCAGTCCTAATTGCTTTCATCGTTGGTTTATTCGCACCAGAGACAAAAGGATTCCAACTCGATGGTTTTCATACTAGTTTTTCCTTATTCTTTGGAGCATGTGCTGGTATGGCAGTAGCAATCAGCGGAAGAATGCTAGGTAGATTAGGCTCAATGCTGTGGTTCGTCCCACTGTGGATGGCGGTTTCTATGTTTATTTATCTAGGTGGATATCAGATAGCAGGAGGCTGAAAATATGGCAGAAGAAGTAATAGATCAATACGGCAAAGTGACAATTTATATCGAGGATTCACATCCTTCACCAGTATATCATGTAGACGGAGAAATTGCCGCTAATCCTTATGGTAACCTCCAGGCATTATTCGAAGACGATGGACTTGAAGAGGTAATGTACAATGGTGGCCAGCAGTGTGTTAAAGTAGCTCACAGAAAGCATGGAATGTGCCGTACGAATATTTGGGTTGATGATGCTCAGGGATTGCAAATAGCGAAAAACATAGCAGCATTTACTGCGGTTCCTCTTGGCGATGGACCTGGTTTAGTGCCTATTTTTGATGGCCGTCTACCAGATGGTTCCCGTGTAAATGGAACCATCCCCCCTATCACACCTGATGGACCAACACTTACTATCAGAAAGTTCCAAGAAGATCCTTTGACCATGATTAATTTGATTCAATGGGGTACTGTTAACCTCAGATTAGCCGCTATGATGTGGGTTTGGATTGAGGGATTGGACAGTAGGCCTGCAAATTTCGTCATCGCCGGCGGAACCGGTTCTGGTAAGACCACTACTCTGAATTGTTTGGGGATGTTCATTCCTTGGGATAAGAGATTACTCACCGTGGAAGATACCGCTGAGTTGCAAGTTTATCACGACCACTGGTTGAGAATGGAGACTAGGCGTGAGCGCCCAGATGGGACTCCTGAAGTCGACATGAATGACTGTTTGAAATCAAGTCTACGTATGCGCCCTGATCGTATTATTGTTGGAGAGGTACGTAGTAGCGAATGTGCTACTCTGTTAACGGCAATGAACACTGGCCACGATGGTAGTTTCGGTAGCCTGCACGCAAATTCTGGTCAAGAAACGATTACCAGAATGATAAACCCACCAATGGATGTTCCGCCAATTATGCTAACTGGTCTTGATTTGATTATCATCCAAGCACGATTACACGTTAACGGTAAAACAGCCAGGAAGATTATCGAAGTTGCAGAGGTTGCGGGAATGGAAGGAGATAAACCACGTCTGAATATTATTTGGAAATACAATCCAGCAGCTGATAAGATCGAAGAAACCGGAATCCCTTCAAAACTCAGAGAGACAATTTGCACAGCATCCGGTGTTACTCCTGCTGTCTTCGAGCAACACGTAAATCAAAGAATGCAGATTTTGAAAGATTTGGTGGAAAGAGATCTCACAGATATTCAAACCGTAACTCAAGTCATCCAAGGTTTCTATGCAACCCGTTGAGTTAGATAAACTTCTGAAAGTATCCGGCAATTTTTAGGAAATTAGTTGACACCTTTGCAACTATTCATTCCTCTTCGCTGTTGTGACTTTGGTTCTTATTCAATATAACCAAAACCATTCCGACAAAGAGAACTATTGCACCCACAAGAACAGGTTCGTAAATCGATTGCTTAGTCGTAGTTTTAGAGACTATTACCGTGTATTGCTCCTCATGGATATCCTGATCGATGACAACCGTTCCACTGGAGGTTTCCGTCAAGGTTTCATTGACATACTTCATGAAAGAAATATTCCATAGACCTGAAGTATTTTCTTGGTTAAACTTGAAATCGTATCGTGTTTCACATGATTCGTCTACTTTTTCAGTACCATTCTCTTTTAGTTCACATGCGTAACTTAGCACTGGAGATTGTATTTTCGAATCATTCTTTTCCAATTCGATAATCAAGGTCGTATTTTCGGATGAATCTTTCATCCAAAACCATACTGAATCTCCTTCTCTTAGCGAACCATTTGGGATGTCTGCTGGATAGACCCCTTCAGAATTGACCATTACAGTGTACACTTTCAATTGATGAGCGCTTGCAGGTGCGACTAACATCAAAAATGCAAGTGCAATAATCAATTTCCGCATAAAGATGCCACCGGGTTATTGAATAAATACAATACGGAAGATGTGGTGCCGAGGATATGGGCAGCAGAATTACTTCGGTGGCAATGATCACAATTTTGTTTAGTGCATCACTGATAAGCGGATGTCTTTCGATGGATGATCCTGAACCAGTACAACAGGAAGACCTTGGGATTTTTTCTGCGGGCGACCCTTTATTCCAAGGTGAAGGCCATGATCACATGAATGCTAGTCATCACCGAGCAGGCACTTCAAATATAGAGCAACTTGCATTTAATCCTTTGACTACACCAGGAAATGCTGAGGTCTCAGTTGCGCGTTCCCCGGATGGCCGAGTCTACACCTATCAAGCGGGATGGAATGACATGCACATCGTCGATGTCACTAATGCATCAGACCCTCAGGTTGTAGGTGTTTACAATGATCCGAATACGCAGGTTCTCGACGTAAAATACTTGGAATACAATGGTGATGAATATGTTATTCTGCAAAACCAATTGATTGACCCTGGCTATTCAGACCCAAATATAGGGGAATGGAATGACCCCATTCAGGTCTCGGTTACTTTGGTTGACGTCACAGATAAAACGAATCCAACATACGTTGATTCTTGGTATGACTCTGACCACCCAAGTGGTCCGCATAACCTGTATCCGCATATGATTGATAATGAGTGGTACATTTTCGTAGCAAATCCTGAGTATGAAGAATGTAATTCAGCAATCGGAGAAGCATGTGGAGGCATTACAATAGCCCACCTAAATCTCCAAGGAAGTGCCTCAAGAGTTCTACCAGGTGTACCTGCTTCGGGACAAGGTCATACTATAATCAAGGTCGGAGAATATGAAGTTGCATGGGAGACGACCCGCGGCGGTTGGATATACATTCATGATATGACGGTCCAGATTTGGCCAGGAGAAGATATCAACGACCCACGTTATGGTCGAACTTTTGTCTACGGGTCATACTGGGAAGCCGGTCTTCGAATTGGCGATGTTACAGATGTCCCTCACCCAACGAATTCACCAGAGTTGTATATCCCAATGGCAACAACATGTAAAGCCGGTCAAGGCAATCCTCTGATGTGCCGATGGAGAGCACCTGAAGTCGGTTCATGGATGGATTTCCTAGATTTAGATGGTGATGGGCAACCTGACAGCGGAACTACCGGTAATGAGAACGGGGGCCGTGTATCATACATCCATTATGCCGAGCCCTTTCCAACCATGCTCGATGTATCTCATCTTGGTTTGGGACAAGAACTGCGACATTATGTTACAGCAGCAGTTGAGTGCCTTGATCTCTCTGTAGGGACTGGGATTGTATATTTATTGGACACAACAGAATATTCTATTGAAAACGGTAACTTCAGGTTTGATATTTCAATGACGAGGGATTGGGAGATTCCGTATGCACAGGACCATTGCTTCGGTTCGACTTGTGAACTAGACCCAAATGCAGACGAATGGCTGTTGTTCAGTCCGCACAATTTGGACAGTGGTTATTTTGAAACAACGGAAGAAACCGATCAATCACACGGAGGAACATGGGATGGTAGGCTATACATCTCGCATTATCATGCAGGGCTATGGATTGTAGATCTTGAGACATTGATAGCACCAATCTCTACTGATAGGATAGACATACATTTTGAAGCAACAGTTGGTTACTATTTGCCATCAGGAGATCTGGATGGAACACCTTTAGACAGCCAATACTATGACTTTGGATGGGTTCCATACCTTTGGGCAGTTGAATTCCATGAAGGAGTAATCTATGCTTCATGTATCTCGACAGGGCTATACATTTTACAGCTCGATATTGACAAACCATTCATCGGTATGTCTGTCTAGTTGGTTGAGTGATACGTTGCAAAGAGTAGCGTTGTGAAGAGCCCACTGAGAGCTCTTGTGAATGATTTAATTCCCCATGAGGGTTGACACATAAACCCCTCGAAGACGCAACAAGACTGTTGTGTTCTTCTTATGGTATTCAAACGTCATCTCGCTTGAAAATACATGCCAAAGCGAGAACGGAAGCCGTTGCGACCATTCCAACAAATGAAATTTCTTCGGGGTCCTCCTCTTCCTGAGTGTTGTTCTCCATTGGTGAAGAAGTGTTGGTTTTCCCAATCCAATAATCTCCACCGGCCCCATCGCCGTCGCCAGACCCCAAAAGAACGAACGAATTGAATTCTACATCACCATTTGCTTCTGAAGGAGATGTCCATGTCAAATTCCAAACAGTCGTTGACTGACCCTCGGCAGTTTGTGTTGCTCCACTATCCATAATGTGTGAGTCAAGATCACCAGTCTGTGCTGCAATAACACCTTGGTTTGCAATCATTCGATAACCATTGGCGTTGTTGTCTGTAAGCGAACCATTGTCCATTGTTATGGTGATTGAATAGGTTGTGTTCAAAGTGAAATTGTTTGGAATTCCTTCTAAAGAAAAGTCAAACGAAGCGTCGTTTGGCCCTGAATTTTCACCACCATGACATGTGCATCCATTATCACCCGCAGAGCCAATACCTGAAGGCATACTCGAGCTGATTGGAGCAAATGAAAGTAGAAACGCCAAACAAATCATCACGCACAACTTTTTCATGTTTAATCCTGCACAACGATGTCATTTGAAAGTTTTCCAGAAAGACCAATTTAAGTCCTATTTCATGCATGTTCGATCATCTCTACACAACGGGACCCCTCGTATACGTATGCATCACCGTCGGTACCCTTGTAAATACAGATCAACTAAGGTCAAGTCTAGCAA
>ERZ1046876.447-NODE-447-length-31973-cov-15.634031_pt1 | contig 31973 bp, 25 predicted proteins | sample MGYA00383094_ERZ1046876 | MGnify/ENA primary metagenome ERZ1046876 (study PRJEB29581, sample SAMEA5548364) | metagenome | biome: marine; feature: coastal; material: water | depth 50 m | study: Short-term variability in the microbial, nano- and picoplankton...
AAAAAAGGCTAAAAAAGGCTAAAAAAGGCTAAAAAAGGCTAAAAAAGGCTAAAAAAGGCTAAAAAAGGCTAAAAATAGTCGTTTTATTGGTAAAAATTGCCTTATTTTATAAAATTTCAGAAATTTTCAAAATTACGATCTGACGCGTTTTTTCTTAAGTTTTTCAAACCAAGTAATAAATTCAACATTCATTAAATACAAGCATGGCAATAGTACCAATGTCATCAGTGTGCCAAATAGTAGCCCGTAGCCGAGTGCGAGTGCCATCGGTTGCAAGATGTAGTCGGTACCACCAATGCCGTAAGCCAGCGGAATAATACCCGCTAGCGTGGTAAGACTGGTAAGTACCACAGCACGAAGTCTGTCTTTAGTGCCCTTGATAATCCACTGATGAACTGATATTTTATCCAATGCCTTTTCTTTCAAATAATTAAGGTGCGATACCAAGACTAACGAGTCGTTAACAATCACACCCACCAGCGCTAAAATTCCTAAAATAGCAAAAAAGCTAAGTGCTTCTGAGTGCAGGAAAAATGCCCAGATAACACCAATCACTGAAAAAGGAATGGCACTGAGAATTAGCATCGGCTGCGTGTAAGAATTAAACAGTAGCACCAGCAACAAGAAAATCCCGAAAACTGCCATCACAAACGCTTGTTTAAAGCTGTCCATGGATTTCATAGTTTCTTTCGCACCGCCTTCTGAAATGGCGCGTACTGATGGAAAGTCTTCATCCAAATTAAGCTGACCCAAGGCGGCTTTCATTACTTCACTGGTGCTGGTTTTTTCATCATCAATACTGGCGCTTAACAAGATAGATCTAAGACCGTTATAGTGGTTAAAATCTGGCTCTCCGACAATCTCCCGAATACTGGAAAAATTAGTCAAAGGCACAACTCGTCCTGTTTTATTAACCACTTTTAAAGATCTTATAAAGGCTTCTGACTGCTGCAACCCTCCTAGATAAATCCTGAAATTAACATCATTTTGCCCTTCACGAATATTGGTAACATCAATCCCAGTAAAGGCGGCGCGAAGATAGCGATTAACGGTTGAAAAATCAATATCTAATCGTGACATTTTTTCAAAATCGAGCTTGACTTCAATGCGATCTTTTCCGGGTTCATCGTCTCGCTGAACATTATCAACCCCGTTAAGACTCAATAAAATTTGCTCTAATTTATCGGCTGCTTGCAGGTTTTCACTACCCACTTGACTAATAAGATTAATCTCTACATCTTCGCCTTGTGGCGGACCTGGTCGGTGTACGGAAAACTTCAAGGTTTCAACCTGATCAATCTCTTTTGCTTTGGACTTTAGCGCTTTTAAAATGACTTTCGAATCTCTATCACGCTCTGAAGAGGGTAACAACTCAATGGTAAATTTTGCCTTATGATCGAAGTATTTGCCCACATCGGTGGTGACTGAAACCAAATCCTCTCCTACTGTCTGAATAATTAACGCCTCCACTTGCTTAGCCTTGACTTCGGTATTAGCCAGCGAAGAGCCAACATTCATACTCAAACGCGCATTAACGGTATCTACGCCCACAGCAGGGAACAAAGAAAATTTCATTTGCGTGCTGGCAAAATAAAGGGAAAACACCAGAACCAAACTAAACAGCCCAACCACTGCGTAGCGACGCTTCAACACCTTGGCCAAAAACAGCTCAAATTTATCTTCAAAATATTCAAACCAATTGTGTTTTTTTTGCTTCTCGTTTGAGCCAGCTAAATGCGCAGGCAAGGCGAGTGACACTTCTAAAAATGACAAACTCAGCGCAAAAATCACCACCAAGGGAATAACATAAATAAATTTACCCATCGTGCCTTCCATTAAAAACATGGAAGAAAATGCCAGTACCGTGGTTAGAATGGTCGTTACCACCGGCATAATCACGCGCTTAAAGCCGTGAACAGCAGATTGAAACTTGTTCTCGCCAGTTTGCTTATAGTGATGAATACTCTCCGCTACAATAATCGAATCGTCTACCACAATACCAAGCACCAAAATCATCGCCGCAAGCGACACCAGATTAATGGTTTCACCTGTAACACCGAGTAATGCCACTGTACCTAGTAAGCTCACCGGCAAGCTAACCGCTACCCAAAAAGCTGTTTTAAACGATAAAAATGCACCGAGTACCACCAAAACCAGCAGCAATCCGATTAGGCCGTTGTTGGTTACGATGTCTAATCGATTGCGCACATATTTAGACAAATCGGCTGAATAAAAAATATCTAACTGATTATTATGTTTTGCACGGATTTTATCCATATGCGCTTTCACCAAATCAACAGTAGTAATGACATCTGCTTGCTCTTGTTTTTTCACTTGAAGAATGAAACCTTTTTCGCCATTCACACGCACAATGGATTTTTCTTCAACATTGCCAGATTCAACCACAGCAATATCTTTAAGCCTTACAACCAAGCCCTCAAAAGTAGATTTAACAATCACCTCTGAGACGTCTGTTGCAGCGTCAAATTTGGATAACACAACAATGGTTTTTTCATGCTGTTGATGATGATTACTACCCACAGTGTAGCGTTGATTACGCTGAGTAATCACATCCATTACTTGTGGCAGGGAAAGCTCGTATTGGTAGAGTTTTTCTGGGTTAATGCGTATTTGAATTTCTTTATCCAAATAGCCTTGCTTAACCACCTCAGATACACCTTCAAGTAGTGCCACTGATTTGGCCACACCATCCACCACATCTCGAAGTTGTACATAGCTTAAAGTGTCACTCCCTAGGCTGATTTTAAGAATGCTTTTTCTAGAAGTTTTGTAATCAGTAACGCGAGGTAAATCTACCACCTCTTCTGGCAGCGATTTAATGCGATTAACGCCGTTACGAATCTCTTGTTTGAGCTCGGATAAATCACTCACATCTTGTGAAAGTGTTACCACAATTGAAGAGGTGCCTGCGCGTGAGGTTGAGGTGAATTTATCAATCCCTGAAATATCACTTAATTCATCTTCGATGACATTGGTAATATTTTGTTCAACATCCTCTGGAGAGGCACCTGGATAGCTGGTAACAATTGACATGATTTCAAAATCCACTACAGGAAATTGATCGCGTTGTATGTTGTTAAGGCTTAATAATCCAAGCGCAATAACACTGATGGTAAACACCAGGGCTAGCTTTTTTTGCCTAACTAAAAAATCAAGAAAACTATTCATAACGCAATAGTATAACCCAAGCTTAAAAAATTTAAACCCGGACAATCAAGAAAATTTACTTATCGTGAGCGTTTACGCTCAACCTCTTTTAATAGGCGTTTACGGATACGTGTGTGATGTGGTGTTACTTCTACCAACTCATCATCATCAATAAATTCTAAGGCTTGCTCAAGATCAAGTTTAATGGCTGGGGTTAGCGATACTGCTTCATCAGTACCCGAAGCACGAACGTTAGTCAGTTGCTTACCCTTCATAACATTAATCACTAAATCTTTATCACGTGCATGAATACCAACAACCATGCCTTCGTAAACTTCCGTATTATGCTCTACAAAGAATTTACCACTCTTTTGTAGGTTAAAAATTGCATACGCAACTGCCTTACCTTGGTTCATTGAGATCAGTGAGCCATTTGAGCGTTGACCAATATCACCTGGCTTTTGTGGCTTGTACGCATCAAAAGTTGAGTTCATCAGACCAGTACCCGTTGTGGCTGTTAAAAATTCTGTTCTAAAGCCGATAAGACCACGAGCAGGAATGTTAAATTCAAGCTTAACACGACCATTGCCATCAGGCTCCATATTGGTTAACTCACCCTTACGCTCACCAAGTCTTTCCATGACGGTACCTTGGTGCTGAGACTCAACGTCAATCGTTAAGTCCTCAAACGGTTCACAAACAACGCCATCAATCTCTCTTAAGATAACTTGCGGACGACCCACAGCCAACTCAAAACCTTCACGACGCATGGTTTCAATCAGAACTGATAAGTGCAATTCACCACGGCCTGAAACTAAAAACTCAGATGGATCTGATGTGTCTTCAACACGTAGTGCAACGTTGTAAATTAGCTCCTTATCAAGACGATCACGAATATTTCTAGAAGTGATAAACTTGCCGTCTTGACCTGCAAATGGTGAATCGTTTACTCTAAAAGCCATTGATACTGTTGGCTCATCCACACTAAGTGGCGGCAATGCTTCAATAGTTTCTGGATCACAAATGGTATCTGAAATTGAAATACCTTCAATACCTGTAATACAAGCAATATTACCTGCTTCAGATGAATTAATATCGACTTTATCCAAGCCTAAAAATCCTTGTAAGTTTGCAATTTTGGCTTTTCTTTCAATGCCATCAGCGCCAACAACAACCACTTGCTGGTTCTTTTTAATCGTACCACGAGTAATTCGGCCAATACCAATTGCACCAACAAATGATGAATAATCAAGAGCGGTGATTTGCATTTGCAATGGCGCTTTAATATCAACTTCTGGTGCTGCTACATTTTTAACAATGGTTTCAAACATTGGCAACATATCACCTTCACGCACATCGTCTTCTAGTGTTGCGTAACCGTTAATACTTGAAGCGTAAATAATTGGGAAATCTAGCTGCTCATCGGTTGCACCCAGTTGATCAAATAAATCAAATACTTGGTCAATAACCCAGTCAGGGCGAGCCGCATCTTTGTCAATTTTATTAATAACAACAATTGGGTTTAAACCTTGATCGAAGGCTTTTTTCGTCACAAAACGGGTTTGTGGCATTGGACCTTCTTGTGCATCTACTAACAACAATACCGAATCAACCATTGATAATACGCGCTCAACCTCACCACCAAAATCGGCGTGTCCCGGGGTGTCAACGATATTAATATGGTAATCTTTCCACTTAATCGCTGTATTCTTAGAAGAGATCGTAATACCACGCTCTTTTTCAAGATCGTTGGAATCCATCATGCGGTCGGTTGACTCAAAGCGCTCATCAAATGTTTCTGATTGCTCCAATAGTTTGTCAACTAAAGTGGTTTTACCGTGGTCAACGTGGGCAATAATAGCGATATTTCTAAGTTTAGTGTTCATGCGTTAGGGGATGATTCGAAAAAGACACTATTATCCCCTAACTCTCCTATAATATTATGATTTATTAATGTGAATCAATCACTTAAGATTATGGCTAAAAAAAGTTCTTCAGGTCGTTGGATGAGCGAACACTTGAGTGATGAGTACGTCAAAAAAGCTCAAAAAGAAGGTTATCGCTCACGCGCTGTTTACAAATTAACTGAGGCAATCGAAAAAGATAAGTTTATCAAACCAGGTGATCGCGTACTTGATTTAGGTGCAGCACCTGGCGGATGGAGTCAGGTTGCTATCAAAATTGTTGGCAACAGTGGCCAAGTCATTGCTAGCGATATTCTAGATATTGAACCTATTGATAAAGTTGACTTCCTGTGTGGCGACTTTACACATGACTCAGTTTATGAAGAATTATTGCGCTTAACAGGCGGTCATAAAATTGACGTAGTGCTTAGTGATATGGCGCCAAATATGAGTGGTCAGCTATCGGTCGACCTGCCAAAATCGATGTATTTATGTGAATTAGCACTCGACATGGCCATAAAAACCATTACCCCAAATGGCACTTTTTTTATCAAAGTTTTTCAAGGCGCTGGATTTGATGAATACGTTAAGTCTTGTAGGGCGGCTTTTAATAAGGTTATTATTCGTAAACCAAAAGCTTCAAGAGCACGTTCTAAAGAAGTATATTTACTGGCAAATGGATTAAAATAGTCGCATGAAAGATTTTGACGATATTCAGACACTACTAAAAGAAGACTTAACGCAAACTGACGCCCTACTTCAGAGTCGTTTGAGCTCGAATGTGGCTTTGATCAATCAAATGAGTAGCTACATTATTGGCGCTGGTGGCAAACGTCTACGCCCACTATTACTACTTTTATGCGCACGTGCAACCAACTATCAAGGCGGGCACCACCGCTTAATGGCAGTCGTCATTGAGCTAATTCATACTGCCACTTTATTACACGATGATATCGTTGATGAATCTGCAACACGTCGCGGCAAAAACACAGCCAACGAAGTTTGGGGCAATGCACCTAGTGTTTTGGTGGGGGATTTTCTCTATTCAAGAGCGTTTGAGATGATGGTTGAGCCTGGCTCAATGAAAATCATGCAAATTTTATCAAAAGCCACCAATGAAATTGCCCAAGGTGAGGTGCTACAACTGCTTAACTGTCAAAATTCTGCTTTAACAGAGTCCGAGTACTATCAAGTCATTGAGCGCAAAACGGCAGTACTTTTTCAAGCAGCCACACAAATTGGCGGTATGCTTTCTGAGATTGACAGAATCCAAGAACAAGCCTTGAAAGATTATGGCCTACACCTAGGCAACGCTTTTCAAATCATTGATGATGTACTCGACTATGAATCTGATAGCGCCACCATGGGCAAAGAAGTGGGAGACGATTTGGCTGAAGGCAAAACCACTCTACCAATGATTTACGCCTTGGCTAACACCTCAGGCCCAGACAAGCGGTTATTGGAAGATGCAATTAACAACGCCGATAATAGCAAAATCACTCAAGTGGTGCAAATATTGCAATCTGTTGATGCCTTTGGCTACACACGAACACAAGCCAAAAAATCTGCAGATTTGGCCAAATCTGCCCTTAAGGATATTAATGAGTCACCCTACAAAGAAGCACTTATTTTGCTGTGTGACTTGTCACTAGCGCGCAAATCCTAGTGTTATCTGACGAGCTTAAAGCTCAAATACGCGATTCATTTATTGCTCTAAAGTCTGATATGTCAGATTTTAATGTGCGTCCTTCGCAAAATAAAATGATTGCGGAAATCTCCAAAACACTGTGCGGTGACTACCCAGATTCCAACAAAATTTTATGCGTAGAAGCGCCCACAGGCACGGGCAAAACCTTTGCCTATTTACTCAGTGGTATTGCGATTGCCAAAGCTAATAAAAAAAAGCTCATCGTCTCGAGTGCCAATGTTGCCCTACAAGAGCAATTACTGCTCAAAGATATTCCCGAGGCTCAAAAATACTGCCAAGTTGATTTTGAATACGCCCTGGTTAAAGGTCGATCACGCTATGTTTGTATTCGTAATTTAATTAATCTGTGTGAAGATAGTGCGACAGACAGCACACTATTTGATTCAAGCTTATTATTTGACGAGCCGCCAGGCAAATACCAACTCGAAGAAATGGCTGAATTATTAGAAGACTATTCTGCTAAAAAATGGAATGGTGAAATTGATGATCTAATGCGTGCACCTGATCACACCATTTGGCAAAAGATTAATTGTAATCGTTTCACTTGCACTGCCAAAAGCTGTGAATTCTATCAAGATTGCGCGTTTTTCAAAGCGCGCAAGCAAATCACCAAGGCCGATGTAATCGTTGCCAATCATGATTTGGTACTGGCTGATTTAGCCACAGGCAATACTGTACTCCCAGATGTGGATGATTCAATCTTTATTTTTGATGAAGCGCACCATCTTAGCTCTAAAGCGCTATCGCATTTTTCACTGAGTACGGGCACTGAATTTATCAAAACCAGTGTTCGTCAAGCCAAAGGTGTGAGCGACCAAATGTGTAAACTTACCGAGCAAGACGCGCCCGACATTAACATCAAGCAAATTGATGATTATTTATCCGATCTCAGCACATTACTTAAAACCCTGGATTTTGACGAAGATATTTATTTGTTTGACCAAGGTATGGTCGATCAGCCTATCAAAGACATTAGTAAAAATCTGTTTATTTCGGTTAGCAATATCCAAAATAAATTTTGCGCACTTAGAGAGTCTTGGACTGATTATTTAAAAATTAAAGTCATTGATAAAAGTATTGGTGACCCTATTAATACTGCAAGTGGCGAATGCGAACAACACCTTTCAAGTATTGTAGAGCTACTCTCCTCTTTTTTAAAAAGTGATGATAACACCCAATCTCCACATTCTAGATGGATTGAGAAAAACACGCTAGCCAACAAAAAGATCAACTACAACTTATACAGCGCTCAAACAGATATTTCCAGCAATTTAGGCGCACTTATTTGGTCAAAAGCCGCGGGCGTTGTACTCACCTCTGCAACCTTGTCCTCCTTAGGTAGTTTTGATCGACTCAACAAACAACTGGGGCTAAAAAAACCAGAAAACCAGTATTTACGCCTACCCTCGCCTTTTGAGTTTGATCAAGTTGATTTTATCATCGCCAAGTTTAAAGCCAACCCGACTCAAGTGTTTGAGCATACAAAAGAAGTGGCCAGCCAACTACTAAAACGCCTAAACGCTCAAGAAGGCTCATTGGTGTTATTTGCTTCAAATAAGCAAATGCAAATGGTGGCTGATATGGTTGAATCCAAGCTTGATTGCGATCTTTTTATCCAGGGTGAATACCCTAAAAAAACCATTTTAGAAAAACACATGGCATTACGCAAGCAAGGCCAAGGTAGTGTTATTTTCGGGCTTGATAGTTTTGCTGAAGGCGTTGATCTTAAAGGTGGCAATCTAACTCATGTGGTCATTGTCAAACTGCGCTTTAGCGTACCCACTTCACCGATTGACAAAACCTTGGCTGATTATCTACAATCTCAAAATCGCAACCCGTTTATGGAGATTTCTCTACCTGACGCTTCACTCAGACTCATCCAAGCTTGCGGGCGGCTAATTCGCACTGAAACCGACACCGGGAAAATTACGATTTTTGACAATCGCCTAGTTAGTAAATTCTACGGCAAGCAATTACTGGCAGCGCTGCCTAGTTATAACATTGTGGTTGAGCCTTAACGCATTGGCTAAAAAATCTTTAATTTTTAAAGGGAGCCTAACTAGAAACGCCAAAAAGCCTTATGCAAAAGCGCCATTAACGTTAGAATTTCCAAACGTCCGAGCAACATAGAAAAACTCAAAATCCATTTAGCGCTTTCACTAATCGCGCCGTAATTTTCAGCCACTTCGCCCAAACCTGGGCCCAAATTATTCATACTAGCAGCAGTTGCTGAAAAACTTGTTACCTGATCCATGCCGGTGAACATTAAAGCAACCATAATCACAATAAAAGCAATGACATATAGTGAGAAAAAACCCCACACTGATACCAGTGTACTTTCTGCAACACTGCGTTGATTGAGCTTAATGTTGATTTGCGCATTGGGGTGAATAAACTTTTTAATCTCTTTCATGGCCAGCTTAAACATAAGCAACACTCTCACCACCTTAATACCACCACCCGTTGAGCCTGCGCAAGCGCCAATAAAACTAGCAAAAATCAATAATACTGGTAGTGTCAGTGGCCACAGTGAGAAATTAGTCGAGGCAAATCCGGTGGTGGTTGCCATTGAAATACTCTGAAAAATACCGTATCTAAATGCCCCTTCTGCGGTTTGATAATGCCCGGTATTCCACAAATAAAAAGCAACAGAAAAAGTAAGAATACCCAGTGTTAATAAATAAGCTTTAAATTCAGAATCTTTAAAAAATTCTAAAATATTTTTCTTACGCCAGACAAAGAAATGTAGGGAAAAATTAATGCCTGCTAAAAACATAAATACAATAGCAACCGACTCAATCATGACAGAGTCAAAATAGCCAATGGATAAATCATGCGTGGAAAATCCACCAATCGCAACGGTGGAATAACTATGTCCAATTGCATCAAAAATACTCATGCCCGCCAAGTAATAAGCCAGTGCGCAAGCGAGGGTAAAGCTCAAATAAATCTTCCATAACGCCTTAGCAGTTTGAGTCAGTTTTGGTGTCAGACGATCTTTTGAAATACCGCTAGACTCCGCATGATAGAGCTCCATACCACCCACACCCAGCATCGGCAAAATAGCTACTGCCAAGACAATAATACCCATACCGCCTAGCCATTGCAGCTGCTGGCGATAATACAAAATAGCCATTGGTAGATCGTCAAGACCCGATAAAACCGTTGCACCTGTTGTGGTTAAGCCTGACATAGATTCAAAAAATGCATCTGAGAAAGTCATGCGTAAAGACTCTGAGAGTAAAAACGGTGTAGTAGCAAACAAAGACAAAACAAACCAAAAACTCACGACCACCAAAACACCTTCGCGAATTCTAAAATCTTTGGTGGAATTTCTAAAGGGTAGATATAGTAATAATCCACTGATTAGCGTTAATGCAAAAGCGGCTAAAAATGAAGCCGTTTCTTGTTGTTGATAAATACTATCCACAATAATAGGGGGTAGTTGGGTTAAGCTAAATACCATTAGCAACAAGCCAATCGTTTTAAAAACAATACTAAATTGCATAAATTATCCTGATTTAATCTAAATAGCCGGCAAACATTTTCTCGACCTCATGGATCTTATTAACATCCGTTAACACTAGAAGGACGTGATCACCCTCTTCAATGACTAATTTCCTTGAGCCCATAATAACTTCGCTGTCTCGCACAATAGAGCCAACCACCACACCATCTGGCAGTTTAATTTCTTCAATCGCCCTACCCACCACTTCTGAATGCTCTTTATCACCATGAACAATAACTTCAATAGCTTCTGACTTACCTTGGCGTAGAGAGTGAACCATCATCGTATCTCCCTTGCGAATATGCGCCAAAATACCGCTGGTGGTAATTTGGTCTGGTGAAATAACCATATCCACATCTTCACTTTGCTCAGCCAAATCTTCATAAACATTACGCTTAACCAAGGCAATGGTTTTGTGTGCACCAAGACGTTTGGCCAAAATTGAAACAATCACATTAATTTCATCAGAGTCGGTGAGTGCTAAGAACAAATCAGTGTTTTCAATCCCCTCTTCCAACAATAATTCTTCATCAGACGCATTGCCTCGCAACACTAAAACATCATCCAATTCATCTGCAATCTTTTTAACCCGCTCTTGATTCATCTCAATAATTCGCACTCGGTGATTTGCCTCTAAATGCTTGGCCAAATTAAGCCCAATACGTCCGCCGCCTGCAATAATGATATTTTTATAAGCCTTGTCCAAACGTCTAAATTCTTTTAGCACTTTAGAAACACTGCTTTTTTTCGTGACAAAATAGACTCGATCGCCGTCTTTAATAACGGTGTCTCCATAGGCTGGAATCGCCCGGCCATTGCGATACAAGCTCACAATGCGCATATGAATCTTGGGCAGATGCTTATGTAACTCTTTAATAGGGTTGCCAACAATTGGTGTACCCGCATACGCGCGAGTTTCAACCAATTGCACCAATCCATTTTCAAATTCAAAGACTTGCTCAGAACCAGGCTCTTCCACGACACGCTTAATATAGTTGGTCACCAGTCCTTCTGGGGTAATCACAAAATCAATAGGCACAGCATCATCAGAAAACAATTCTTTACGATGCAAATATTCTGCCGTACGTACGCGTGCAATTTTTTTGTCCACTTGATAGAGTGTATGTGCCATTTGACACGCAAGCATATTACCCTCGTCAGATTTAGTCACCGCAATCACCATATCCATGTGGCGAATATCTGCTTCTTCTAAAATATTAGGATAAGAGGCTTGACCGCAAATTGTTTTGATATCTAGGTGGCGCTGTAGATCTAGTAAATTATTATCGTCTTTATCGATAATAGTGATGTCATTGTCGCTATCTTCACTTAAATATCGAGCCAATGTCGAACCAACTTGTCCAGCACCTAAAATTAAAATTTTCATGATTAAGCCTTATTTTTATCGATTCCCAGATCTTTTAGTTTGCGATATAGCGTGGTTCGTTCTAACCCTGCTAATGCAGCAACTGCTGCAATATTATGGTTATTTTCTTGCAGGTGGTGATTAAAATATTCTTTTTCAAAAATATTTCTTGCCACCTTAAGCGGTGCGTCAAAATCAATACCGCTAATACCGTGGCCACTCTCTTTAACCGCTTTTTCTGATAAGATCCTACGCACTAGTGGCAGAATATCGTGCAGGGGTTTTTTTAAGAAATCAACTGCGCCCAGTTTAATGGCTTTCACCACGTCTTTATGCTCTGCATGGCCTGACATCATGACTATGGGTGTAGAAAAACCCGCCTGAATCCATTCTTCTAGTAACGACATGCCGTCTTGACCTGGCATCCAAACATCCATCATGACCAAATCAAAAGACTGTTCTTGAATAGTAACCTTAGCTGCCTGTGCATTAGCAGCCAAACTCACTTGGTAATTAACATCTTCCAAGGTGTCTTTCATGGTTTCTGCGTTAATACTCTCATCGTCAATAATAAGAATTTTTCCAATAATATTTGTCTCGTTCATGACTCTATCCTTTTTTTATTATGCTTGATAATTAAACTCAATGGTAATTTTGGCACCTTGTGGCTTCACATTTGCAGCAAATATACGTCCGTCATGCTGCTCAACAATATTTTGCACAATGGCCATTCCTAAGCCACTACCCTTAACTTTTGTTGTCACATAAGGTTCGAAAACACGGTCTAGCACCTTTTCATCAAAGCCTTCGCCATTGTCGATTACACTGAGGCGCACCAAGCCTTCCTTTGGCAAATATTGGGTGATAATATTAACCTGTATAGCTTCATGAGGGGATGACTCCGCTGCATTTTTAACCAAATTAATCAATACCCTAGAAAGACTAACCGAGTCTAATAACAACAAGGGAATGTCTTTTGCCAAATCAAAAGTAATCTTCAAATCTTCTTGATCGTCATATAAAGAAATTGACCGACTAACAATTTCATTTAAGTTACTAAGCTTACGCTCAATTTGAGGTGTATTAGCATAATCAGCAAAAGCGCTGACCATCAGATCCATGGATTTCACTTGATCAATAATGGTGTTAGTGGTTTTATCAATCACCTCCAAATCACGATCTTTTAAAGAATTCATAAAACGATTGCGCAAGCGTTGCGCTGAAAGCAAGATCGGGGTTAATGGGTTTTTAATTTCATGCGCCATACGCACCGCCACTTCACCCCAAGCCGCTTTCTTTTGTGCACGATTCAGCTTAGAAATGTCTTTAATAATAATCACGTAGCCCAAGGTTTTTCCTTGACTTTCAAGCTTGGCACCTTGGCATGATAATAATAAATGTCGATCTAATAAAGCCAATTCAAGACTCTCATTCCACTCGCTTTCCTGGGTTTTAAATTGATTGGCTGTTAGTGCAAATAAAGTCTCTAATTCTGGATATTTAGCACTAATTTTGGAGCAGCTTCCACCCACAAAAGACTGCTCTTCCTGAATGTTAAACATTTTTCCAATAATAGGATTAATGAGTCGAATATCTTTATTTTGATCCAAAGCAATAACGCCATACGAATACTTCAAAATAGTTTCTAAATAAAGATTATGCGTATCCAAGCCCTCCTGTGAGGTTTTAATTTTTCGCGACATAATATTAAATTGATCAACCAATAAACGCACATCATCGCCATCTTTACTTTGCTCAACACGTACGTTGTAATTACCTTTGGCCATTTCTCGCGTGGCAATTGAAAGGTTATTCAGCGGTCTCATGAGTTTTTCAATCATTCTAAATACCAACATCAAGGCACTCAATACAGCCAGCAGAACTGTTGAAGAAAAATCAATCATAAAACGCTTTTGAGTGATTGAAGTGTTTAGGTCAAATTTAATGCCTTTGGTACGCTTGGTAAAAGCGCCAACTTGCAACAAGAAGTTTGAAAGCCCAGGGTCTGTTGCATAAACCACATCAACTGAAGAAAAGTTTTTTTCTGGCGTCCTGGTCAAGTATCGAGTGGACATCTTAACTTGAGCGACATTCGTACCCGCATCTACAAAAATCATAACGGGTTGTATCGCAGGCAAAGGCTGGTCATCTATCGCCATACAATTAGAAACATCATCCGTTTTAGCAATAATTTCTGCTTGGTCATCCAATAAGGCGATTTGACACGCCCAACCCTTGTCAATCAGCCCTTCTAGAAACGCTTGCATACTTATCTTATAAGTGTCTGAATCTTTCTTAAAATTACCAAATGAGGTAATTAGCGTTAATACCCGTTTAGTTTGCTCGGTATAACGCTCAACTCTAACCTGGTCTATGCCTTCATATAAGCCATCTACTTGTTGAATAAAGTTTTTGCTAAAACTATCAAAGGCGTTTTCAGAGTCAGCTACATTGTTTTGAATAGTTTGAAATGAAAACATATAAAACGACAAAACTGGCACGATCACCAGCATAGGCACAATTTTAATAAATGACCAAGTGAGTTTTGAGCCAACAATATCGCTACCCATATCGCGCTTTAATCGGCGCACGTCGGTATAAATATAATAACCCGCAGTCACACTGAAAACCACATTGTAGCCCACCAAATACCCCCACCAAATTTCAATTAATTCAGGATTTAAGCCTAAATAGAAGGTGCCTGAAATAGAGAGTAAGAAGACCGACGCCCAAAACCAAGCGGGAGGTGATTTGATAAAGTTTTTCTGTTGACGAATAGTCATTGACTCTGGTTTAAGTGGTTGGCTAATTATTTGGAATTATCTCATAAATAAACCAGTCGTATCGTTACTTGTTGCTAAAATACAACAATGATTCAAACACAACAGCAATTAACTCGCTTTCTCAACACCATTGAGACACAAACACATTTGGCCATTGATACCGAATTCAAACGCATTGATACTTTTTATCCTATTTTGTGCTTGGTGCAAATCGCCACCGAAAATGCAGTTGAGTGTATCGATATTTTGGCCATTGAAGATTTAGAACCTTTATTTAAAAAACTCTATCAAACAGACAGCGTTTGGATTGTGCACTCAGCGCGTCAAGATATTGAGGCCTTGTATTATCTTTCCAAGCGCCTACCAACTCAGCTATTTGATACGCAAATAGCGGCTCATTTTCTCAATCATCCCGCGCAAATTTCTTATCAAAATCTCACTGAAATTCTTCAAGGCGTGGTTTTGGACAAAGCCTATACACGCCTAGACTGGACGACTCGCCCCCTGCCTGAAGCAGCACTTGAGTATGCTTTGGATGATGTGCGCTATTTGATCAAAAATTACGCGCAACTGAACGAACAACTCACAACTGAGGACAAGCTTGATTGGCTTATGCAAGACGGTTTAGACTTATCTGATATCCACCTATATTTGCCAAATTTGGATCAAGCTTGGAAAAAAATAAAGGGCTTATCACGCTTACCAAAAAGCACGCATCAAAAAGCAGCACAACTGGCCGCTTGGCGAGAATCGCAAGCTATTGATCGTAATAAGCCCAGAAAATGGATCATGAGTGATGAGCAATTACTTGACCATAGTCTCAAAAAAACCAAGCTATCTGACGCCGATCAAGCGCTTTTTGAGGATTTTTTATCGCAACAAATACAGCTTACGCAAACACGTATTCAGATTGAAGTACACCAAGCACCAAGCAAAAGTGAAAAACAACAAAAAAATGAGCTGCAAAAACTCATCAAAAAAATCGCAGTTCAGTATAATCTAGATGAAACTATCATCGCTAATGGTAAAACATTGATGAAATTTATTCGTGGTGATCAATCGGTTAGCTTTTTAACCGGTTGGCGCTATCATATTCTAAAAGAGGAGTTGGAAAATGCAAAACAGTCTTAAACCCGTATCAGCAGGAAATCTGCCTGATGAAATCAATGTTATTATTGAAATTCCGGCAAATTCATCGCCAGTAAAGTACGAAATCGACAAGGAAACTGGCGCCATGTTTGTTGATCGCTTTATTTCTACACCGATGTTCTACCCATGTAACTACGGCTTTGTACCAGAAACACTAGCCGATGATGGCGATCCAGCAGATGTTTTAGTGATCACCCCTTACCCTCTTATTCATGACTCAGTGATTACCGCTCGTCCAATTGGTGTTTTGCGTATGACTGATGAAGCTGGCAAAGATTCAAAAATTTTAGCTGTGCCAACGGATAAGCTTTGCAAGTCGTATCACGATATCCAAGGTATTGATGATGTAGGTGCAACGCTTAAAGACCAAATTGAGCATTTCTTTCGCTACTACAAAGATTTAGATGCTGGAAAGTGGGTTGAAATTGATGGCTGGGGCGATGCAGACGAAGCAAAGGCAGAGTTGCAAGAATCTTTTGACGCTTACAAACCCTAGTCTTTGGCTCAAGCCACCAACCACTTTCAAATTATTGGTGGAGAACATCGAGGTAGGAAATTCCCCTTCCCCGATGCACCAGGACTAAGACCCACGCCCAATAAAGTTCGAGAAACCTTATTTAACTGGATTCAGTTTGAATCGAGTGGTAAGGTTTTTTTAGATTTATTTGCCGGCAGTGGCGCACTAAGTTTTGAGGCAATTTCTCGAGGTGCTGGGCAAGTTATCAGCATTGAAAAGGATTTAAACGCTTTTCAGAGTCTGGAAAAAAATCGGAAAAAACTAAAATCAGACAATTTACAAATTATTCATAGCAATGCTTTGGATTTTTTAAGCGAAAAAACCACTCAAATTTTCGATTTTGTCTTACTTGACCCACCTTTTCACCAAAAAATACTCGAAAAAGCGCTAAAGCAGCTCTCAATCGGTGGTTTTTTGGCAACTGGATGCAAAATCTACTTAGAATCTGAGTTTGAAATAACCAATAATTTCTTAAATCAAGAAATTTCGCAAAAAATCAAAATCAACCAACAAAAACGCTCAGGACAAGTACACTACTGCCTAATTGAGGTATTATGACTCTAAGCCACTACCAAGCATACTGATGACAAAAAAAATCGCTATTTATCCCGGTTCATTCGATCCGATCACCAATGGTCATATTGATCTGATTAAGCGTGCCAGCAAATTATTTGATGAAGTTATTATTGGCATCACTCAAAATAGTAAAAAATCTGCTTTTTTAACCATTGAAGAACGCATTCAGCTTTCTGAGGAAATTTTAAAAGAGATTGATAATGTCAAGGTTCTGAGCTTTGGTACTTTACTGGTTGACTTTGCCCAAGCGCAAAACGCGCAAGTTATTTTGCGGGGTTTGCGCGCGGTGAGTGATTTTGAATACGAGTTCCAACTCTCAGGCATGAATAAACACCTTAATGCCAATATCGAAACACTATTTATGACACCAGCAGAGCAATATGCCAACATCTCTTCTTCGCTGGTTCGGGAGATTTTAGCTCTCGGTGGTGATGTTAGTCATTTTGTTCCCAAAGCTGTTGAAACACTCCTAAAGTCACGTCTGTAATTTTTTTACCCTTTTCTGCTTGAATTAAAAATACTCACCCCTATATAGGGTGTATATCAAATTACAAGGAGTAAAAAATGTCAAAGATTATCGGTATTGACTTAGGAACAACAAATTCATGTGTGGCCATTATGGATGGTGGCAGCGTTAAAATTATTGAAAACTCAGAGGGAGATCGCACCACCCCATCAATCGTTGCTTTTCCAAAAGATTCTGAAGAAGTTTTAGTGGGTCAATCGGCCAAACGCCAAGCAGTAACAAACCCTGAAAATACGCTATACGCTATTAAACGTTTAATTGGACGTCGTTTCGAAGAAGATGCGGTACAAAAAGACATCGATCTTGTGCCTTACAAAATCGTTAAGGCTGACAATGGCGATGCTTGGGTTGAAGTGAATGGCAACAAAATGGCTGCACCTGAAATTTCAGCTAAAGTTATCGGTAAGATGAAAAAAACCGCTGAAGACTATTTAGGTGAAACAGTCACTGAAGCAGTTATTACAGTTCCTGCTTACTTTAACGACTCACAACGTCAAGCAACAAAAGATGCGGGTAAGATTGCCGGTCTTAATGTTAAGCGTATTATCAACGAGCCAACAGCGGCAGCACTTGCTTACGGTGTTGACAAATTAACGGGTGACAAAACTGTTGCTGTTTATGATTTAGGTGGTGGTACATTTGACGTTTCAATCATTGAAATGGAAGATATCGATGGTGAAAAACACTTTGAAGTGCTTTCTACCAATGGTGATACTTTCCTAGGTGGTGAAGATTTTGATCAGCGCATTATGGATTATTTGGTTGATGAATTTAATAAAGAGCAAGGCGTTAATCTTAAGAACGATCCAATGGCACTTCAACGCTTAAAAGAAGCGGCAGAAAAAGCTAAGATTGAATTATCATCTTCTGAGCAAACTGAAGTAAACCTTCCGTATGTAACGGCTGATGCTTCAGGTCCTAAGCACATGAATATTAAGATTACACGTGCTAAATTAGAATCATTGGTTGAAGACTTAATTAAGCGTTCAATTGATCCTTGTCAAACAGCGTTAAATGATGCTGATCTTTCAGCAAGCGACATTGACGAAGTTATTATTGTTGGTGGCTCTACACGTATGCCAAAGGTACAAGAAAAGGTTAAAGAATTTTTCGGTAAAGAGCCTAAAAAAGACGTTAACCCTGATGAAGCTGTTGCTATGGGTGCTGCCATTCAGGCAGGTGTATTAGGTGGTGATGTTAAGGATGTATTACTACTAGACGTTACACCATTATCTCTAGGTATTGAGACCATGGGCGGTGTAATGACTAAGCTTATTGAGAAAAATACAACCATTCCAACTAACGCTTCACAAACGTTCTCAACTGCAGCGGACAACCAGTCTGCAGTAACCGTGCACGTACTACAAGGTGAGCGTGAAATTGCAAGTGCTAATAAATCTCTAGGTCAATTCAACTTAGAAGGTATTGATGCAGCGCCTAAAGGTCAGCCTCAAATCGAAGTGACTTTGGATATTGATTCGGATGGTATTTTGAATGTTTCTGCTAAAGATAAAACCACAGGCAAAGAGCAATCAATCACTATTAAAGCTTCAAGTGGCTTGAGTGATGAAGAAGTTGAAAATATGATTAAAGATGCTGAAGCACATGCAGATGAGGATAAGAAATTCCAAGAATTAGTAACCTCTAAAAACATGGCTGACTCTTTAATCCACTCAACCAAGCAAACTTTAGAAGAGCTTAAAGAAGAAGTTTCTGAAGATGAAAAAACTTCAATTGAAGCGGCGATTACTGAGCTTGAAGAAGTAGTTAAAGGCGACGATAAAGAAGCAATTGATGCTAAATCACAAGCGTTAACAGAAGCAGCACAGCCACTTGCTGAAAAAGCACAAGCTAAAGCAGGCTCTACTGAGGGCGCTTCTGAAGCAACAGACGCAGGTGATGACGTAGTTGATGCGGATTTTGAAGAAGTCAAAGACGACAAGTAGTCTTTAAGATTTAAATTAATCACTAACCTTCTTCAGATCTGAGTATTTGAAGAAGGTTTTTTAACTTTATAAAAAGGTAGTTATGTCACAAAGAGATTATTACGAAGTATTGGGCGTAGATAAAGGTGCAGACAATAAGCAAATTAAAAAAGCTTATAAGCGTCTAGCGATGAAGCATCACCCTGATCGAAATACAGACGATAAAGAAGCAGCTGAGGAAAAATTTAAAGAAATTCAAAAAGCCTATGCTATTTTGTCTGATGAACAAAAACGCCAAGCTTACGACCAATTTGGCCATGCTGGTGTTGATGGTAGCGCTGGTGGTGGTTTTGGTGGCGGTGGTGGCGGCTTCGGTGGCGGTGGTTTTGGCGATATCTTTGGTGATATTTTTGGTGGTGGCGGTCATCAACAAGCAGACAATCGTGGCTCTGATTTACGCTACGACCTGGAAGTTGACTTAAAAGAAGCGGCTGAAGGTACAACTGTTAAGATTCGTATCCCTAAAAATGAAACCTGTGATACTTGCTCTGGTACTGGTGCTAAGCCCGGTACCAGCGTTAATACTTGTGGCACGTGTCATGGTGCTGGACAGGTACAAATGCAACAAGGATTTTTTGCGGTTCAGCGCCCTTGCCCGACTTGTTCTGGCACAGGTCAAAAAATTGAATCTCCATGTGGCACATGTCGCGGCCAAGGTGTGGTACGTAAGCAAAAAACACTATCCGTTAAAATTCCAGCAGGCGTTGATACTGGCAATCGCATTCGCCTGAGTGGCGAAGGTGAAGCCGGCGTTCGTGGTGGCCAAAGTGGTGATTTATACGTAGAAGTGCACGTTAGGCCTCATGAAATTTTCCAACGCGAAGGCGGTGATTTATACTGTGAAGTGCCTATTGACTTTGCAACCGCTTCATTAGGCGGATCCATTGAAGTACCAACACTCAGTGGAAAGCTAAAAATTAAAATTCCAACTGGCACCCAAACTGGCAAACAATTCAGACTGAGAGGCAAAGGTATTACAGCCATTCGCAGCAGTGGAGCAGGCGATTTAATTTGCCAAGTTAAACTCGAAACTCCTGTGAATTTGAGTAAAAAGCAAAAGCAATTATTAGAAGAGTTTTCTGACTCATGTGGTAAGAAACATCACCCTGAGTCAGACTCATTTTTTGGTAAAATGAAATCATTCTTCGAATAAAAAAAACAATAGGAATCATCGTGAAAATTAAGCAAATTAAAGCAAGAGAAATTCTAGACTCTAGAGGCAATCCAACCATTGAAGCAGATGTTATTCTTGACAATGGTACAATCGGTAGCGCCATGGTGCCGAGTGGTGCGTCAACAGGTCAACGTGAGGCTTTAGAATTACGCGATGGCGACAAATCTCGCTACCTAGGAAAAGGTGTTTTAAAGGCGGTTGAATTTGTTAATACAGAAATTAACGAAACCCTCATTGGCTTTGGCATTGAAGATTTGAGCAAGATTGATCAGGCGATGATTGATCTTGATGGCACAGAGACTAAATCAAGATTAGGTGCCAATGCAATTTTAGCGGTCTCTCTAGCTTCGGCTCATGCCAATGCAAACAGACAGCATAAGCCTTTATACGATTCACTTGACCAAGGAGATAACTACCAACTGCCTGTGCCAATGATGAATATCATCAACGGTGGCGAACATGCTAATAATAGCGTGGACATCCAAGAATTCATGATTATCCCTGCCGGTGCACCAAGCTTTAAAGAGGCTTTGCGTTACGGTGCTGAAGTGTTCCATCACTTAAAAGCAGTGCTAGAAGCCCAAGGCATGAACACGGCTGTTGGCGATGAAGGCGGCTTTGCACCTGATCTTGCCTCTAACGAAGATGCCCTTAAAGTTATCTTAGAAGCCATTGAGCTTGCTGGCTATGTTGCGGGTAAAGATATCTTTATTGGTATTGATGCGGCTAGCTCTGAATTTTATGAGAACGGCACTTACAATCTTGTGTCTGAAAATAAATCACTGACGTCACAAGAATTTGTTGATTATTTAGCCAATTGGGTTGAAAACTACCCTATCATTTCGATTGAAGACGGTATGGATGAGAATGACTGGGAAGGCTGGGATTTACTCACTAAAAAAGTAGGTGAACAAGTACAACTTGTTGGTGATGATCTTTTTGTTACTAACAGCAAAATTCTTAAACAAGGCATTGATAATAATATTGCTAACTCAATCTTAATCAAGGTTAACCAAATTGGCACACTGAGTGAAACTTTCGCGGCTATGAATATGGCTGCAGAAGCGGGCTACACAGCCGTTATGTCGCATCGATCTGGTGAAACCGAAGACACAACCATTGCTGATCTAGCGGTTGCAACCGGTTGTGGGCAAATCAAAACAGGCTCTTTGTCGCGCTCAGATCGCTTGGCAAAATACAATCGTCTTTTACGTATTGAAGAAGAATTAGGTGCAAAAGCAACTTACCCAGGGCTTGATGCTTTCAAACATTTAAATTAAACTAGACTTTAATTTACTTAATACAGCATAACTGATTGGAATCACTTTCGACTTTTTGGCTAAGCATCTTGCTGTTTGGCCTAATACTGGCCTCGGCTTTTTTCTCTTCTACTGAAACTTCGATGATGGCGATTAATCGTTATCGTCTCAAAGCTTTAAGTCTTACCAATAAAAACGCCAAAAGAACTGAACGCTTACTCAAAGATACCGACCACTTGATTGGCACAATTCTACTGGGCAACAATTTTGTTAATATTTTCGCCTCTAGTATTGCCACCATCTTAGCTATTAAACTCTGGGGTGAAGATTCGATTGTTTTGGCTTCACTCACTCTAACTTTTGTCATTCTAGTTTTTGCTGAAACCACGCCAAAAACTTTTGCTGCCAAAAACCCTGAAAAGGTTGCTCTACCCGCCTCCATTATTATTCAATTCTTAATCCAATTGTTCAAGCCTTTTGTATGGATTATTGCACAGATATCAACCCTTATTCTTAGACTATTTGGCATCCATACAGACCAACAAAATAACAATATCAGCTCCGAGGAATTGCGTATGGTAGTTAGCGATGCCACGCCTGTTATTGCTTCGAATTATCAAAAAATGCTGCTTAATATTATCGACTTAGAAAAAGTAAAAGTTGAAGATATCATGATTCCTAGGCACGAATTAATTAGCGTAGATATTAATAAGCCTGATGAGATTTTAAAACAACTTGAGCGTATTCAGCATACTCGTCTACTTACTTATGACACTTCTAGTGACAATATTACCGGGGTTTTGCACATGCGTGATGTTGTGAATCTTTATGCTAAGGGAGAATTTAGCATGGAGAATGTTTTATCCTTGGTTCGCTCCCCCTATTTTGTCCCAGAAGGCACTTCTCTTGCGCATCAGCTTGAGCATTTTCAAACGCAAAAAAGACGCCTAGGCTTAATTGTTGATGAATATGGTGAGGTTCGTGGCCTGATTGTATTGGAAGATATCTTAGAGGAGATTGTTGGGCAATTTACCTCAAACCAAAGTGAGCGTATTGATGAAATTAGCTTGCAAGAAGATGGTAGTTACTTAGTTGACCCAAGAATTAGTGTGCGAGAATTAAATACTTTGCTAGGCGTTCAACTGCCAAGTGCCAAAGCCAAAACCTTAAATGGCCTTATTTTGGAAGAATTACAAACCATTCCAAAGCGAGATGTTAGCTTGAAGATTGCTGAAATTTTAGTAGAGATTTTACAAATTTCTGATCAAACTATTAAGCTGGTCAAGCTCACCAAACTAAACTAACGACTGTCCCATTCGCACCACCTGTCCAGCGCTTAAATTTAATTTGTTGTCTTGATTTGGCATCAACATTACGATCGTTGAGCCCATATTAAAACGCCCCATTTCCTCGCCTTTTTTGAGTTCAATATTTTGATTGCTATAATCAAAATGCTGTAGCTTTTTTTGATAAGGCGGGTTGATTTGACCCGCCCAAACGGTTTGCATAGAGCCAACAAAAATAGCGCCAACCAATATAAAGGCGCAAAGGCCAAATTCGGTTTGAAAATAGCAAACAACTCGCTCATTTCTAGCAAACAAATTATCAACCCCTTCAGCTGTCGCCTTATTGACTGAGAACAAATCTCCAGGAATGTAATCCATAGAAACCAATTTGGCATCATAAGGCATATGAATGCGATGGTAATCTTTAGGTGATAGATAAATAGTGGCAAATAAACCTGACTCAAATTGTCCAGCGCGATAATCACCGCCTAGTAGGGATGAAACCGTATAGTAACGGTTTTTCGCCTGGAAAATAGTTGCATGACTAATCTCACCCGCTTGTGAAACCGCCCCATCAACCGGACAGATGATATTACTCGAGCTAATTTCGCGCGCTTGTGGCTTTAATGCACGTGTAAAAAAATCATTAAAATGTTGGTAATCTTCTACATTTTCACGCAATGCCTCAGATAAATTAACCTGATAAGCTTTAACAAACCAATGGGTAAATTTATTTTTAAGCCAAACATTTTCAAGCCTTGCAAAACGAAACATAAGCTTTGACAACGCATGCTGAGGAATTAAATATTGCCACCAAGTCATCATTTTATTCGGCTAATTTTGCTTGAATAAAGGCTAAAGCATTGTCATAACTAACTTCAAGCTTATCCGCTTGATTTCGAGCCTTGTATTCAATGTTGCCATTATCAGCATGTGTATCACTCAATACCATTCTATGAGGGATACCTAATAACTCCGAATCAGCAAACATAATCCCTGCACGCTCTTTGCGATCGTCCAATAAAACTTCAATACCTGCTTCTAAGCACTGCTGATATAAATCATCTGCCAAGGTTTTAACACGCGTTGACTTATTGTAATTAATCGGCACAATGACCACTTGAAAAGGTGCAATCGCTTCAGGAAAAATAATACCTCGATTATCATAATTTTGCTCAATAGCAGCAGCAATAACACGCGTCACACCAATACCGTAGCAGCCCATGGTGGTGGTAACCGCTTTACCTGATTCGCCAATCACATTGGAATTCATGGCTTTAGAATATTTATCACCTAATTGAAAGATATGGCCCACTTCAATACCGCGTTTAATAACCAACTGCCCTTGCCCATCTGGAGAATCATCTCCAGCAACGGCATTACGTAGATCAGCTTCACTAAACTCAACACCCTGCCAATTTGCCCCAGTCAGATGCTGATCCCACTCATTAGCACCACAAACAAAATCACAGACTACACTGGCTGAATAATCGACAATTAACTCGATACTCAAGCCCTTAACACCAATAAAGCCTTTTTTCAGTCCGAGTGATTTAATCTCTTCATCCGAAGCCAGTTCAAACTCACCAAATAAATTGTGTGCTTTAATTTCGTTCAACTCATGATCACCTCGAAGCGCTAACGCCTTAAATCCTTCTGCTGTTTTAATGATTAAAGTTTTAATGCATTGGGATGGTGCAACACTTAAGAATTCAGACACTTGCTCAATACTGGTCTTCTTCTTGGTTAGTACGCTTTCTTCTATAGCTTGAGCATGACAAGTGAGCTCTTGCTTTGAAAAAGCCACTTTTTCAATATTGGCTGCATAATCAGATTCATTCGAGAAGCAAATCTCGTCTTCACCACTATCCGCTAACACATGAAACTCATGTGAAGCGTCACCACCAATAGAGCCAGAATCTGCCAATACAGGGCGATAATCTAGCCCTAGACGGTCAAAAATCTTACAATAAGTCTGATGCATTAAATCGTAAGTTTGCTGCAATGACACCTGATCCAGATGGAATGAATAAGCATCTTTCATGATAAATTCACGTGAGCGCATTACCCCAAATCGAGGGCGAATCTCATCTCTAAATTTGGTTTGCACTTGATAAAAACTCATTGGCAATTGCTTGTAGCTACGAATGTACTGCGCTGCTAAATGAGTGATTACCTCTTCATGAGTTGGCCCCATGCAAAATTCACGACCATGACGATCATTAAAACGCAGTAATTCTGGGCCGTACTCTTGCCAACGACCCGACTCTTGCCAAAGCTCTGCAGGTTGTGTCACAGGCATTAGCACTTCTTGAGAGCCAGCTTTATCCATTTCTTCACGAACAATGGCTTCCACTTTTTTAAGAATTCTAACGCCCATTGGTAAATATGAGTACAAGCCCGAGGCCAGCTTAGAGATCAAGCCAGCTCGTATCATTAATTGGTGCGAAATAATTTGCGCGTCATTTGGCGCTTCTTTTTGGGTCGGAATTAACAGTTGTGTGGTTTTCATATAAAATGAAGGCGTGATTTTTAATAATTGTGTTAATTTTACCCGAGCAACCCTATTATGATTGATATTCAAACACTATTAATTTACGCCATTCCTGTTTTATTTGCCATTACCGTGCATGAGACTGCACACGGCTGGATCGCCTCCTTGCTGGGAGATCATAGTGCTAGAATGATGGGGCGATTAACCCTTAATCCCATCAAACATATTGATCTAGTGGGCACACTTCTTGTGCCGGCTTTTTTGTACTTTACGGCAGGCTTTATCTTTGGCTGGGCTAAGCCGGTACCTATTAACTATAGAGCGCTCCGCTCGCCTAAGCAAGATATGCTATGGGTGGCCATTGCTGGACCAGTGAGTAATTTTATAATGGCAGCTGCTTGGCTCATTATGCTTTTTGTGGCCATGAATACCGGATCGCAATTTTTAGCCGATATGGCGCAAGTGGGCATTCAAATAAACTTATTACTCGCCGTGCTTAACCTATTACCTCTGCCACCTCTTGACGGAGGTCGTGTCGTGAGTTCACTACTACCACCCAAACTGGCTTACCAATATGACCAATTAGAGCCTTATGGGTTGTTCATCTTACTGGGTTTGCTGTTTTTAGGTATTTTTCAAAGTGTTATTTTGCCGATTGTAAAATTCATTCAACAGTGGGCTTATACTTTAGTGGGGCTAATCTAGAATTACGAAGAGCAACTAACGCTCAACCCTTGTGCCCAATCTGGTGCCTCTTGGGTGTAATCATCAAAACCTGAGTGTTCTTCAAAGGGATTGCTGAGTAAATTAAACAAGGTCGCAATTTTATCGTAGCGCTTCTGGTCTTCAGCTTCTCGAATGGCTTCTTCTGCTAGATAATTACGCAAAATAAACTTTGGATTGACGCCATTCATCAACACCACCCTTTGGCTGGATTTTTCCTCAGAAAGACGCTGATCGTACAAGGATAGCCAGCTTGAAAAATGTGGATCAGTGGATAATTGATCAAGATCTGCCAAACCTCTTAAAGCGTTAGTATGGTCTTTTTTATGTTGATGTAATAATTCTAGAAATTGATTGATCAACTGTCGATCTCCCTCATGTTGCTGAGTAAGGCCGAATTTTTGTCGCATTAAAGATGAATAGGTTTTAACAAGCTGTGATTCGTAAGTTTGCAAGATAGCCTTCACTTGCTTGGCATCGATCAAACTTGATAAGGCTTCAGCCAAACGCGTTAAATTCCACAGGCCAATACCGGGCTGTTGATCAAAGCTATAGCGCCCTTCGTGGTCTGAATGGTTGCAAATAAACTGAGGGTCATAGCTTTCTAAAAATCCAAAAGGCCCATAATCGATAGTAAGACCTAATATAGACATGTTGTCAGTATTCATCACCCCATGTGCAAAACCCTGCGCTTGCCAAGAGGCAATCATCACTGCAGTTCTTTTAACGACTTCTACTAAAAGATCAGCATACTTACCCGACCCTGATAATTCTGAAAAATGATGCTCAATGACAAAATCAGCCAATTTTTTAACCTGTGCAGTTTGACCACGTGAGGCGAATAACTCAAAATGACCAAAGCGAATGTGCGAGGGAGCCACACGCATAACAATGGCGCCCATTTCCAAATTTTCTCGATACACCTCAGTTGAACTACCGACTAGTGTAAGTGCTTTTGTCGTCGCAATATTAAGTCCTTGCATGGCTGCTGAGCAGAGATATTCACGAATAGAAGAGCGTAGTACCGCTCGACCATCTCCTTGGCGTGAATAAGGTGTTCTTCCTGCGCCTTTGAGCGATAACTCTTGAAGGTTAGCTTGGCCAATTAAGCACGAGCGCCCATCACCCAACTGCGGATTAAAATAGCCAAATTGGTGACCCGCATAGATACTGGCAATCGGCAGGGTGTTTTCAAATTTTTGCTCCCCAGTGCTAATTTTTAGCAATTGCTCATCTGTTAATGACAAGCCTAGTTCAGTATACAGCTGGGTATTTTTATGAATTAAAAATGGATTGTCTAAAGATTGTGTACGTATAGGTGTTGAGAAATCAGCGCCAAGCTTGGCAAAATCAAGCATCCTCTTAGCTTAGTTTCTCTCTAAGCAATTGATTGAGTAATTTTGGATTTGCTTTACCTTGTGAAGCTTTCATTGCCTGACCGACGAAAAATCCTAAAATCTTTTCATTGCCTGATTTAAACTGCTCAACTTGAGGGGCGTTATTGGCAATAATTTCATCAATAATCACCTCAATTGCACCCATGTCAGTTACTTGTTTAAGACCTTTAGACTCAATGATATCATCAGCAGATCCTTCACCCGCCCACATTGCTTTAAAAACATCTTTAGCGATTTTTCCAGAAATTGTATCATCACCAATACGTGCAACTAATTGTGACAAATCTTGCGCGGATACAGGAGATCCTTCAATATCCAGCTGATTTTTATTGAGTGAGGCAGACAGCTCACCCATCACCCAATTGGCACATAACTTGGCATTTTTTACATTATCTTGTAGCATAATTTCAAAATAATCGGCCAATGACTTTTGTGATGTTAGTATATCTGCATCGTATTCGTTCAAACCCAATTCGGCAATAAAGCGTGCTTTTTTCTCAACAGGAAGCTCAGGCAAGCTGGCTTTAATAGAGCTCATCAGCTCATCGGTAATTTCCACGGGCAATAAATCAGGATCTGGGAAGTAGCGATAATCATTCGCCTCTTCTTTTGAGCGCATAGAGCGTGTCTGATGCTTAACCGCGTCATACAAACGCGTCTCTTGTACCACTGATCCACCCTCTTCTAAAATATCTTGCTGACGCTCTACTTCTAAATTAATGGCGCGCTCTAAAAATTTGAATGAGTTGATGTTTTTAAGCTCTGCTCGCGTACCTAACTTTTCTTGACCCATAGGGCGAAGCGACACATTGGCATCGCAACGAAACGAACCTTCTTGCATATTGCCATCACAAATGCCAATATATTGTACTAAAGCATGAATTTTCTTAGCATAAGCCACCGCCTCTTTGGCACTGCGCATATCAGGCTCTGATACAATCTCAAGTAGTGGTGTGCCTGCACGGTTTAAATCAATCGCACTAAATTCATTAAACATGTCATGGACTGATTTGCCTGCATCTTCTTCCAAATGGGCGCGTGTTACGCCTACGATTTTTGTCGTCTCGCCAACGCTAATCTCAATTTCACCTTCGCCAACAATCGGTAAATCCATTTGTGAGATTTGATAACCCTTGGGCAAATCAGGATAAAAATAGTTCTTTCGATCAAAAATATTGCGCTGATTAATATGGGCATTCACCGCTAAACCAAACTTAATCGCCTTATTAACTGCTTCAATATTTAATACTGGCAACACACCGGGCAAGCCTAAATCAACCGCACAAGCTTGAGAATTTGGCGGCTGGCCAAACTGCGTACTAGCAGATGAAAAAATCTTAGATTTAGTGCTTAACTGGGCATGAATTTCCAAGCCAATAACTGTTTCCCATTCCATGTTAATTCTCCTGTGGCATCTGCTGATGCCAATCAGTTTGCTGTTGGAACTGGTGGGCAATATTAAGTAATTTTGATTCAGACCAATAGTTGCCAATCAACTGCAAACCAACGGGTAGCTTGTCGGAGAATCCTGCTGGGATACTCATACCTGGAAGGCCTGCAAGATTTGCACTGAGCGTGTAAATATCGGCCAAATACATAGATACCGGATCTTTTACTGAGCCCAAATCAAATGCGGTTGTTGGCGATACAGGCCCCATAATAACATCAACTTCACTAAAGGCTTTTTTAAAGTCCTCGCTAATTAGATGGCGTGTTTTTTGTGCTTTTAAATAATAAGCGTCGTAATAACCTGCTGATAAGGCATAAGCACCAATCATAATCCGGCGTTTAACTTCTGCGCCAAAAGCCTCTGAACGTGAGCGCAAATACAGGTCTTCTAAATTTTTAGGATTATCACAACGATAACCATAACGCACACCATCAAGTCGCGACAGATTTGATGAGCACTCACAAGGCGCCACAATATAATAAGTAGGAATGGCGTAAGCAGAATTAGGCAGAGAGATTTCTTTAACAGTTGCCCCCATAACCTCAAATTCTTTGACTGCATTCATAACCTGTGTCGCCACAGAATCATCCAAACCTTCCGAGAAAAACTCCTTTGGCAGGCCGATGGTTAAACCCTTGATAGAATCATTCAAATTGGCCGTGTAATCAGGCACCGCTTGCTCAGCAGAGGTTGAGTCTTTTTCATCAAAACCAGCCATGACATTCAGCACAATTGCTGCATCCTGCGCTGTTTTGGTCATCGGCCCTGCTTGATCTAAGCTAGAAGCGTATGCAATCATGCCGTACCTAGAAACACGCCCATAAGTCGGCTTGAGGCCTGTGATGCCACACAAACTAGCAGGCTGACGAATAGAGCCACCAGTATCTGTGCCCGTAGCAAAACAGCTTAATCCACCTGCAACAGCAGCTGCAGAGCCACCCGATGAACCGCCTGGGATTTTATCGGCATTCCATGGATTTTTAACAGCGCCATAAAACGAGTTTTCATTACTCGATCCCATGGCAAATTCATCCATATTAGCCTTACCCAGCATCACTGTATCAGCTTGATTCAGTTGATGAGAAACTGTGGCGTCATAAGGTGAGATAAAATTATCCAGCATTTTAGAGCCGGCTGATGTTTTAACGCCTTGCGTACAAAAAATATCTTTGTGCGCATAGGGAATGCCTGTCAGAATATTTGCACTGCCTGCTGCGATTTTCTCGTCAGCCGCTTGTGCTTGGCTCATAGCTAACTCGTCAGTCACCGTGACAAAGGCATTTAAATCTGACTGTTTAATTCGATCTAAATAATGCTGGGTAATTTCTACCGATGAAAATTCTTTATCCTTAAGGCCTTGCGCAAGCTCGGCAATGGTTTTTTTGTGAAGACTCATCTTATTCAATCACCGTTGGTACTAAATAATGCTTATTGCCCGTTTTCGGGGCAATAGATTGAAACAAATCTGATTGATCGTGTTCGCTCACGACGTCTGCACGCAGACGCTGAGTCATGTGTAGCGGGTGAGCCATAGGCTCAATATCGTCTGTGTTAATAGCGCCTAGTTGCTCAGCTAAACCAAGAATAGCATTTAAATCTTTGGTGTTTTCTTGTAGTTCAGTAGTGCTTAACGACAAGCGCGCCAAATAAGCAATTTGTGTGACTTGCTGTTCAGACAACGACATAATTACAACATTGGAATCTTATTAAAGATTCTAAGTGGCTTAGAGAATGAAGAGCGCAGCATGTTTAAATCACGCTGCATCCATTGCATAGAATCTTGCATGGTTGTCATGTTTTTATTCATCTCTTCCATGTTAATTAACATTGGCTCTAACGAATCCATCTTCACACTAACGTGCGTTAAATCAACCGCAATAGAATCTAGTGCATTGAGTTTTAGTGCAATGACATCCATGTTTTTATCAACCTTTGAAAAACTCTTTTGCATTTGCGCTACTGAGTTGGTCATCTGATTAACATTATTTGAAAGCTTTTCAATACTACCAACCATAGAAGACATATTGCCACCCATGTTAGGATCCATAGAATTAGCAAGACGTGTCATATCGCTGGTGATTGAGTAAATAACGATAAAAAATCCCATGATGATCGCACTAAAAACCGCCAAAGCAGGTAGAAACATACGCTCAAATTTTGAATCAGTACGCTTATCTGCATTTTCAAGCATTTTTTCCAAGTCGGAAATACTCGATGTAATCATCACTTCATCGTCTTCAACTGACTCTGGTTTTTGTTTGCTATCTGTCATTTTTTTTTACCCTTATATTATGGTTAACAAAAATCCCCAATTACTTGATCTAGCTGTTCTTTTTGGTAGCAATCACTTATATACGCTTCGCCTAATTTTTTCATTAGGATTAGTCGAATATTACCGTCAATCACTTTTTTGTCAACGCTCATAGCTGACAAGAACTCAGAAGCGCTAATTTTACCGTCTACGCTGACTGGCAAATTAGATTTTTCTAATAAATCTTGAACCTGATCAACGTCTTGATGGCTCAAATCCCCTGTCAATTGTGACAATTTAGCCGCCATAAGCATGCCCACTGAAATAGCCTCGCCATGTAAAAACACACCGTAACCCAGTGTATTTTCAATCGCATGACCAAATGTATGGCCTAAATTTAACAAGGCTCTTTTGCCTGATTCCAACTCATCTTGTGCGACGATATTAGCTTTATCTACACAAGATTGATACACTGACTGGATAATCAAATCGGTGTCTCGCTGCATTAGGCTTTGAATATTGTCTTGTAAAAATGTTAGGAAATCAGCATTGCCCAATAAGCCATATTTAATCACCTCGGCCATACCAGCTGCATATTGTCTATCATCTAAGGTGTCTAGTGTATCCACATCAATCACCACACATTTTGGCTGATGAAAAGCACCAATCATGTTTTTTCCCAATGGATGATTAACCCCGGTTTTGCCGCCAACACTCGAATCAACTTGAGAGAGTAAGGTGGTTGGGAT
>ERZ1046876.449-NODE-449-length-31838-cov-5.997420_pt1 | contig 31838 bp, 36 predicted proteins | sample MGYA00383094_ERZ1046876 | MGnify/ENA primary metagenome ERZ1046876 (study PRJEB29581, sample SAMEA5548364) | metagenome | biome: marine; feature: coastal; material: water | depth 50 m | study: Short-term variability in the microbial, nano- and picoplankton...
TAAAGGGAAGTTATATAGAACTGAAGAAATATTCTTTGATTCGTATTCACCAAAAAATCTCTTAGATTACGTTGATGGAGTTGAAAATGACAAAAAATATACCATTCCTGGATTACTGACATTCCCCGAAGGTAATCAAGAAAAATACCCAGTAATGATGATGATTGTTAATTCAGGCTGTGGGTATGGTAATAGAGAGGCTACCTACGGTTTTGATATTAAGAACCAAGGTGTTGCCACACTTGAGATAGATAACTGTTCACCTAGAGAACTAAGTGAAGATAATCCGATTGCTAGAGGTAATTGGTTAAAACTAACCCCTTGGATGGGGACAGCCGATGCCCTGTACGCACTAAAATTTTTGCAAAGCCATCCAAAAGTTGACGGAGACAAGATTGGTATTACTGGTTTTAGTTGGGGTGGTCAGGTTGCCTACTTTAGTGGCTTAGATTTAATTAGAAAATCAATAGTAGGAGATGAAGTTGACTTTGCTTTAAGGGCACCGTACTACTTTTTTTGTAGACAGTTTGATAACCCAAAATATTCAAAAAACAAACTTCACATTTTTCAAGGGGAACTCGATTCTGTTCCACCAAATCATTGTCGTGAAATGACAAACAGTTTTAATAATCTAGGTTATGATGTATCGATTGACGTTTATCCTGGTGCATACCATAACTTCGATGACCCATGGTGGGATTCGCCACCACCTGAAAAAAACTTTGGTCAATGGTATGTTACAGACAAGTGTTATTACTGGATTGATAAAGACTATAAAAGGTCATGGAGATTGGGCGATATGCGAATTGAATTTGATAATTATAAGGGGTGGGATTTCAGCTCAGATCCATTATATAAAGAATACAAAAAAGAATGTGAACACTCGGGTCCTATGTATGGACGAAATGATAGTGCGGCCCAACAATCAGCCGCCAAATTGGTAGAACTGATAAACCAATACCTTAAATAATTTACCCTCAACATTCTTCGTTGTTGGAGATACGATAACTGAGAAAGGAAAAAGAATATGTTTAAATTAATAAAAGACTTAAATGAAAACTTAATCAGTAATATGCAATGGTATGATGTTGGTTTAAAATTAAAGTGATAAGATAATTGTTATTATGAAAGTTAAAGAAAATACCCCAAAAGCTATTGTTTTAATAGTTATAGGAATGACGGCTGTTGCATTTCAAGATGTTCTTATTAAATTTATATCTTCAGATACTAATATTTTTTTAATTTTATTTTTTAGAGCATTGCTAGGAGTAGTATTTTTAACAATATTTCTAAAAATGAAAAAAGAACCTATAATTGTTAAAACAAATTATCCTGTTTTAACAATATTAAGAGTTTTGTTATTTTATATTGCGTTTATTTTGTATTTTTTTTCCTTAACTAAATTAACACTAGCTACAGCAGTAACTTTATTTTTTGTTAGTCCTTTTTTTATTACAATTCTATCTATAATTTTTCTCAATGAAAAAATTGGACTTAGAAGATGGTTCGCTCTTTTTATCGGTTTTATTGGAGTAATTTTAGTGATGGATCCTAAAATGCATGATTTTAATTTATACGCAACTTTCCCAATAATTTGTGCTTTTTTCTATGCTTCAACAATGATTATCCAAAAAAAAACATCTCAAAAAGATAGTCTGTATTCACAAGTTTTTCATATTTATATTGTTTCCACTTTGCTTTCATTTCTAATAGGTATTTATTTAGGAAATGCTAATTACAATAGTGCACCAAATGAACAGTATCAATTTTTATTTAGAGCTTGGTCTTTAGACAATACTTTTATTGTCTTTTCATTATTTATTATAGGTGTGTGCGGATTTATTGCATTTTTATGTATTTTTGAAGCTTATAGAATAGGATCTCCCCCAAGTGTTGCTCCCTTTGAATATATTTTAATTGTATGGTCATTAATATTAAGTTGGATTATTTGGAAAGAAACATTAAATTTTAAAGGATATATTGGTTTATTTTGCATAGTGTTTGGAGGTTTTTACACATTAATTCGAGAAAGAAAAAAACATATTCAAATAACAACTAATAAGCCCTTTAGAAGATAGAAAGCTTTTTATGTAATGAAAATTAACATATCTCGTGGTTGGTGGTAGGATAACTGAGAAAGGAAAAAGAATATGTTTAAATTAATAAAAGACTTAAATGAAAACTTTATCAGCAATATGCAATGGTATGATGTTGGTTTAGTAAAGTTAGCGGTCTTCATTTCTACTTTACTTCTAGTCAAATATGTTAGTATTTTGTTGCAAGCTCCGTGGTATTGGTATGTGTTATTGTTCTTAATTGTAAGTTCACGTCCTCTTTATCTTGCCTTTAAAAAAAGTTAATTAAAATATAGAACTATTTTAGTCTACATTCCTCTTTTTTGGTGGTAGTTTCATCGTGATGAAATTTTTTTTAGGGATATTTGTTATTGTTTTGCAATACCTTGAGTACAAATAAATAAAATAGATACAAATATTAATAAAGTTTTATTCATTATATTTTTTAATATATATATTTTAGTTTATTTAACATCTATGTCTTAAGTTTAACAGATTTATAATTTATTTTTAATGATGATGCTTCATGTGTTCCATATATTCTTTATGTTCATCTAATAATTTATCTAAACTTTTTTTTATTTCTAATGCATTTGGCCAAGCAGTTGCATCAAGTTTACCTTTATCAAGATATTTAAGCATTCTTTGAATATCTTCTACATTTTTAAAATCTTTATCTGTCATTTAATTCTCCTTAAATAAAGGGAAGTGATAGGCCTTACCACCTCCCTAATGTGCTCCTTAGAAGAACACAAAACTTTATAAAGATTTTAAATGAAATACGAAATAGTTATATTTATAACCAGGAATAACAGACACAAATAAGGGCAATAATTAAACAGAAGTTCATTCCTCTTTTTCTAGTAATCTTTTGATTATTTGTTAAATTTTCTTTTTTTGATAAATAATAAAGATAACAACCTATTAAAAAGAAAAAAAAACCTCCAAGATAAATAAACCATTGTAGATGAGTCATGCAATTATATTTATATATACTTAAATCTTTTTGGAATTTTTATTTTAGATCTTTCAATAATTTCTTTTGATCTTTTAATAGACTCATTAATTACCATTTTTTCATCTATTGTTTTGATTATTTCATTCTTCATTATCCATTTTCCATCACACATTACTGACTTAACATTATGTGTTCGCATTGAACTAACTAAATTTGCTATTGGATCATGCATAGGTAACATTGTTGCTGTTTTAGGGTCTATAACTATTAAATCTGCTTTCTTTCCTTTTTCTAATGAGCCAATTTCTTTGTCCCACAAAGCACATTCTGAAGCATTTCTAGTAACCATTTCTAAAACTGTTTCTGCTGGAATAACCTTGGGGTTCAATTTTCTGCCTTTGTGTATTAATGAAGTTAACCACATTTCATCAATTAAAGACATTCTGTTATTGCACGGAGCACCATCAGTTCCTATAGATACACAGATACCCTCTTCTAACATTTTTGGTATTTCTGCAAAACCTAAAACCTTCATAGCTGCTGCAGGATTATGAGTGACTTTTACATTTTTATTTTTAAAAATTTGAATTTCTTCATCACTCATCCAGACACAGTGAGCTGCCAAAAAATTTTCACCAAGGACACCTAGTTTATTTAAATGAGTTACTGTTGAGCTACCTCTTGTATTTTTAGAAAATTCTATCTCCTCACGTATCTCAGCAACATGCATATGAATTCCAATATTTAATTTATCTGCTATTTCTTTTGTTTTAATTATAAGCTCATCTGTATTATTAAAAATTGTTCTTAATCCAAACCAATATTTAATTCTTTGATTTGCTACATTATGCCATTTTTCAAAATTACTTAATTGAGAATCTATTTCTTCATTTGTATCTTTTTGCCAAATTTTTGGTAATCCAATTCCTGTATCCATAGTTGATTTTACCAAAGCTGCTCTAATGCCTATTTGCTCAATAGCCCTTCCCATACCATTAACATGTTGACCTCCAGCCTCAACAAAACATGTAACCCCGCTTTTAATTTGCTCTATTGCACACAATAATGAGCTAATATAACTATCCTCTTCAGTAAGATTGCTTTCGTAAGGCCAAATTCTCTCTCGTAACCAAACCAACAAATCTACATCATCCGCAATGCCTCTTCCTAATTGCTGTGAAGTATGAACATGTGTATTTATAAGTCCAGGCAATACCCAATTATTTTTGCCATCCTCAACAATAACTTCATTTTTTAAAAATGGTTTAATATTATTATATTTTCCAATTTCTAATATTTTATTATTTTCAATTAATATTGCTCCATCAATAAAAACTGATCTACTTTCATCCATCGATAAGATATTAATATTTTTAATTAAAGTTTGTGACATTAGGATACTCCAAATGAAATATTTAATTTTTTTAAATATCGCCTATAAGCTATAGAAATTCTATCGGACCTTATACTTAATTCGGATTGAAGATCCATTGGTAGCAATTCAGGTCTTTGAGACTCAACTATAGGAATATCTTGAGCAGTTATAAAGTCTTGATATTCTCTAGTAGTTTTTTTATCAAGTTTTCCAAAATTCATTAACGTAATAGAATAAATCATACTTTTAAACTCAGAAATAGGTGTTACGTAAAAGACAAGAACAAATCTATTTTTTTTACTTATATTTTTACCAAAACTTGCAAAAAAAGGTGAGTGAATATGATAGTCATATATTACTTCACCTGGTTTATTTGTTCCATCCGGATTAGGTTGAAAAACTCTAACATTTGTTGCATCTATTCCTTTTTTAGAGGTAACAACATCATAATCATTTATTTCAGCCTTATTTTTTATACCCAAATAGTTTTCATGAACAAAAGGAAAATGTGCAACATCTAAAAAATTTTCTATAATTCTTGGAGCTGCAGCATTCATAAAATAAGGACCGCTAGCAACATATTTATATTTTTTATTATTAAATTCTTTTATATCAATAAACTCGTTTGGATTAGTAGATAAGTTTATCCAAACTAAACCAAATTTTTCAATAACTTTATAATTTTTTACGCAAGCTTTTTTAGGTATTTTTATATCAGGTTGAGATGGTATTTTGGTACATTGAGAACTCTCTCCATATTCCCATCCATGATATGCGCATTTAAGTATTCCATTTTTTATACTTCCTAATGATAATCTAGAACCTCTATGTATACATAAATTTTCCCATGCCATTATTTTTGTATTTTTTTTCCAAAGGATAATTTCTTGATTTAAAATATGTTTCAAAAGAATTTTATCCTTCTTAATTTCTTCAATACGGCATACAGCGTACCAATCCTTATATAAAAAATCATCCATATTTATTTAAACCAATCAGGCTTATAGAGCCTGATTGGTTATTATGTTTATTGTGGTATTTCTCCAATAACGCCTTCAACGAGATAATTTATACTTAATAGCTCATTATGATCCAATGATTTACCAGCAGGTATCATTATTTCACCTGCCTGATTTTTAATTGGACCAGTAAATGGCTCAAAGGTATGATTTCTCATTTCTTCCATTAATTTTTCAGCCTTAGCAACAGTGTCTTTAGGGACTATGTCATTAAAAGGAGTGACTACGATTGCTCCTTTTGTCATATCACCCCAATATACATCAGATTTCCATGTGTTATTCATGGTATCTTCTACAACTGATTGCATAAATGGACCCCAATTAATTTCTAAAGCTGTCAAATGAGCATCAGGACCGTATTTAGTTAAATCTGTTGCGTGACCAATGGCATAAGTTCCAAGTTCTTGTGCTGTTTGTACTGCAGCAAAACCATCAGTATGCTGAACAGTAACATCATGTCCGCTATTTACTAAAATTCTTACTGCGTCAGATTCTTTTGCAGGATCAAACCATGAATATAGCCACATAACTGTTAAAGTAGAATCAGGGTCAACGCTTTGCATGCCAAGAGCTACTGCGTTTATGTCTCTTATTAATTCAGGTATAGGAAATGAAGCTAAATATGCAACCTTACCAGTTTTACTTGTAGCAGCAGCTACCATTCCAGCAATATATCTACCTTGGTATGTTGCACCTTCATAAACACCTAAGTTTTCTGAAAATTTATAACCAGTTGCGTGTTCAAAGATTATATCCGGATAATCTTTAGCAACCTCAACTGTCGGATCCATAAATCCAAAAGTTGTTGAAAAAATTATTTTACAATCTTGTTGAGCTAATTTTCTTATAGCTCTTTCAGCATCTGCTCCTTCATTAACACCTTCAATCACAATTGTTTTAATTTGATCTCCAAAATGATTTTCAATATGCTGTCTTCCAAGTTCTTGTTGATAGTTCCATCCCCACTCACCAATAGGACCATTAAAAGCATAGCATACTTTCATTGGTTCTGAGTTTGCAGAACTTATAGAAAAACCAAAAAAAACAATAATTATAGTTAGTAATTTTATTAATATTTTCATAATATGTAACCTCACCTGTTAAATTATGTAGTTTCATATAATCTTTTAAAGGCCTTAAGGTGATTTGAAAACATATAATAAAAAAGATTTGTTTAGTAAGAAATATAATAAAATTATTTTAAAGTTTAAAAATTTTTTTTAGGGCTTGAGTTAATTTAATTAATTCACTTTTTGAATTATAAATTTGTATTGAAATCCTTACAAAGCATCTATTTTTCCATTTAATCACTGGTATTTCAATATTAAATTTTTTTAATAATTGTGTTTTAACATGATCAACATTGCATTTGGGAATTGGAATAGAAATCATTTGCGGGGCTAAAAATTCTCGATTGGCTAAAAGTGGTATTTTTGTAAGATTAGATATAGTTAATGCCGTCTCATATGCTAACTTAGATGATTCTTTAAAAGCGTTGCTGTACTTTTTATCATTAATAAACTTAATAGCATCTGGGATTGTGAGCCATGCAGAAGGATCTTTTGTTCCTTGTACCTCAAAACTATCAATGAAACGAGTCTCAGTAAATTCACCTTTTTGTAATTTTTTATAATTATTTGGAAGCCAACCATGACTGATAACTAGTGGCTCTAAGATATTTTTTTTATTTTTATTAGCCCATAAAAATGCTGATCCTTTAGGAGCCATCATCCATTTATGACAATTTCCTGAATAATAATCGACATTTAAACTAGTAATATTTAATTTAATGTGACCAGGTGCATGCGCACCATCAATAATACTTATTATACCTCGTTTATTTGCTTCTTTAATTAGTTTTTTTAATGGAAAAACTAAAGCTGTTGGAGAAGTTATGTGACTGATAAAAAGTATTTTTGTTTTTTTAGTCATATTATTTTTGAAAGCTTCAACAAACTCATCTTCTGAGTTAAGAGGTAGAGGAACTTTAACTTCAATTACTTTTGCTTTATTTTTTTTTGCAACGTAATCCCATGTTTTTTCTAAAGCGCCATATTCATGATCAGATATTAAGATCTCATCACCCTTTTTTAATAATATAGATTGAGCAACTGCATTTAATCCTGCAGTAGCATTTGTTACACCAACTAGATCATTTGATTTTACTTTTAATTCTTTTGCAAGAAAAGTTCGTGGGGTTTTCATATGTTTATTAAAATCTCTAGCTTGATCTAAAAAAGCTACTGGTTGATTTTCTAATTTTAATTGCCAATTGTGATAAGATTTAAATACACTTTTAGGACAGGCACCAAATGAACCATGATTTAAAAAGACTAAATTTTTTTTTAAAAGAAATAATTTCTTGTATTTATTATGCATTAATTTTTATCATTAATTGTTGGGTCTAGAGCATCTCTTAAACCATCTCCAAATAAAGTTGTAGCCATAACAGTAATAGCTAGTGCTAATGTTGGAAATAAAGCTAAGTGCCAATAAAAAAACATAAAATTAATTCCAATGTTTATCATTTGTCCCCAACTAGGTAAGGGAGGTTGAATACCAGCTCCAAGAAAACTTAATCCAGCTTCAAGCATCATTGCTAATGGTATTGCTTGAACAAAACCAACAATAACAGGTGAAATAGAATTAGGAATTAAGTGTTTAAAAATAACATACATGGGCGAGGCTCCTAAGGCGAAAGATGAGCGGATAAATTCTTTTTCTTTAAAAGATAAGACTTGAGCTCTAACTAATAAACAAACCTGAACCCACCCAAATAATGCTGCAATAAAAATAATACTAAGGAACCCTCCTTTGACTAGTGCGGCTAAAAGTAAAGCAGCCATTAAAGGTGGAATAACGGAAAATAATTCAATTATCCTCATAATAAACCAGTCTATCGTTCCACCATAATATCCTGCTAAAGCCCCTAAAGGTAAACCTATAAAAACACTAAAAGCTGCTGCTACAAAACCAATACTTAGAGAAACTCTAGCTCCGTAAATTATTCTAGTATAAAAATCACGACCTAAGTCATCAATACCAAACCAATGATCCCATGATGGAAAAGCTAAATTATTTATTAAAAATTTTTGCTCTTCATATCCTGTTGGTGTTATTAAAGGAGCAAAGATAGACATCAAAATTATAATAGAAAGAATTACGCCTGAAATTAGAGCCGCCTTGTTTGATAAAAATCTCAAAAAAGCATAATATAAAGGACTTCTTATTAAGTAATTTTTTTGACTCACTTATTTAGTCCTCTCTTCTGCTATTAAGTCTTATTCGTGGATTAAGAATTGCATAAGCAAGATCGGCTAAAAAATAAGCAATACAAAACATAACTGTTATCATGAGTAATAAAGCCATCTCCAAAGGATAATCTTTAGTATGAATACTAGATACAAAATAAGCACCTAACCCAGGAACCCTGAACATAGCTTCAACAAAAATACTACCTGTTGCAGTTCCTATAAACATAGGGAGAAACACAGTTACCATTGGTATGGCTGAATTTCTTAAAACATGACGAAAAATAATTTTATTTTCGCTCAAACCTTTTGCTCTTAAAACCATAACAAATGGTTTGTTTAGAATGTCTAACATCGATGATCTGGTATATCTGGCATAAGTAGCCATTGGTATTGCTGAATATGCAATTATAGGAAGTATCCATTTTTTAGGTTCACCCCAACCACTTGCAGGTAACCAGTTTAACCAAACAGAGAATAATAAAATTAGTAGCATACTAATAACAAATACTGGAATAGTTAATCCTAGTGTTGAGATAGCTGAGGCAAAATAATCCACTAAACTATTTCTTCTTAATGCTGCAACCATACCTAATAAGATTCCTATAGGGGCACCTATTAAAACACCTAGACCTCCTAAAATAAGACTAGGTATCCATGCTCGACCTAATAACTCTAAAACAGTTTCACCAGGACTTTGATAAGGAATACCGAAATCAAAATGAAGAACACCCCACATATATTTGAAATATTGAATATATAGAGGTTGGTCTAAGCCATATTGCTTCATAATCGTATCTTTTGCAGCTTTTGATAAAGGCATATCTACAGGATCAAATGGACCACCTGGAATTGAATGCATCATAATAAAAACAATTAATGAAACAGCAATAAAGGTAAAGATTACTGATAAAAGTCTTTTAAGAATATAAAATATCATCTTAATTAACTACACCTTCAACAAAATGATTTTCATTGATCTGAATTAACTGCTTATGATGGGAATGAATATTTGCAATTACATCATCTTTTGAAAATTTAGGTACATTAGTTTCTATTTCTTCAGCACTAATAAAGTTTCTTTTTTTTCGATTATTTGGATTCAAAGATGGTATTGCATCTAAAAGTGACTTTGTGTAGGGATGTTTAGCATTACTAAAAATTATCTCAGTGTCACCCTCTTCTACAATGCGTCCTCTATACATTACAGATATAGTATCAGCCAATGATCTTAAAACATTTAACTCATGACTTATAAATAAAATCGATAAACCCATTTCTTCTTGTAGATCGTGAAGTAAATTAATTACTTGCGCCTTAACACAAACATCTAAAGCTGACGTTGGTTCATCTGCAACTAATATTGTTGGTTTAAGTGCTAAAGCTCTAGCAATAGATACTCTTTGTCTCTCGCCACCAGATAACTCGTGTGGATATCTGTTATGGTATGTTTTATCTAACCCAACTTTGTTTAATAGTTCTTTTGCAAGTTCTTGTCTTTCATTTAAAGTATGTAAGTTGTGAATGACAAAAGGCTCTATTATAATTTGTGCAAGAGTCATCATAGGATTTAAAGAAGAGTAACTATCTTGAAAAATAATTTGCATTTTCTTTCTGTAACTTTTTAATTCATAATTTTTTAATGTTGTTATATTGTTATTTTCTAAAATAATATTACCAGATGAGGGATTAAGTAATCGCATTGCCATTAATCCGCATGTAGATTTTCCTGAACCTGATTCGCCAACAAGTCCTAATACTTTTTTAGATTCTAGTTTTAAATTAACTTTATCTACAGCAATAAATTTTTCTTTTTGTTGAGAGAAAATATTTTTTAGACCTTTATTAATTATAAAATGTTTAGATATATTCTTTAACTCTAAAACAGTATTCATATTAAATTTTACAAACTAGCATACCAGCTATCTCTTTCAATTTGAGTAATTTCCTTAAGCTTTCTTTTGCCTGGTTCTTGACCTGGAATACTATCAATTAAAGCTTTAGTGTAAGGATGTTTTGGTTGATCAAAAATTTCATAGACATTTGAATTTTCCATTATTTGACCACCATACATAACAATAACTCTATCTACTGTTTCTGCAATTACACCTAAATCATGTGTAATCATTATAAGACTCATATTTTTTTCAAGTTGAAGATCTTTAATGAGTTGTAATATTTGAGCCTGAACTGTCACATCTAAAGCAGTAGTTGGCTCATCAGCAATTAATAATTTAGGTTCACAAGACAAAGCCATTGCAATCATAGCGCGTTGTAACATTCCTCCTGATAATTGATGTGGGTAATAGTTAATTACTTTTTCAGGATTTTGTATTTCAACTTTTTTTAAAAGTTGCAAAGCTTCTTTAAATGCCTCTTCTTTATTCGTGTCTTTATGAGTTAGAATTGTTTCTATTATTTGATAACCTACTGTAAATAATGGATCAAACGATGTCATAGAGTCTTGAAAAACCATAGAAGCAATTTTGCCCCTTATTTTAGATAATTGTTTTTTTTGATTAGTTAATAAATCAATCCCTCCTACTTCTAGCTTATCTGCATTAATGATAGCATTAGGTGAAGTAATTAATCCTAATAAAGACATGAATGTAACTGATTTACCTGAACCAGACTCACCAACTATACCAAGACTTTCACCTTCAGATAAATCTAAAGAAATATTTCTTACAGCCTGTACCAAGTTTCCATGTTGTTTAAATGTAATATTAAGATTTTTAATTGAAACAATATTCATATTTTTTGAAATTTAAATATACCCCTTTTTTAATATAAAGAAGGGGTATAAAATTTATGAATTTACTTTGTAATATGCGTAAAGAAATAATGACCCCTATTATCTAATGGAGCATAGCCTAAGCTATTATTAGTTGCTCCTTCTCCTTTAATAGTTTCTTTTACTAAAGAAGTGGTAATTGGGTGCATTAATGGCACTATAGATGCATTATTGATTAATTCCATCTCAGCACTTTCATATAATGATAATCTAGTATTATAGTCAGAGTTTGAGTCAGCTTTAGAAACTAACTTATCGTAAGCTTCTAAATTATGGCTGTGTCTTCCTCCATCATAAAAAATACCATAGAAATTACTTGGATCCAAATAATCATACTCATAAGGAGATAGGAATAAGTTGTGCTTATTATTTGTTAAAGCATCATACCATTCAGAGATTGGCATTGTTTTAATTCCCATATCAATATTTAAATGCTCTTTAAATTCAGCTTGCAAATATTGAAGCATAGGTGCTGTAATTGCACCATTATATCCACCTTGAGTACGGTACCAGATTTCAATTTCAGGAAATCCGTCACCATTTGGATAGCCAGCTTTTGCAAGATGTTCTTTTGCCTTTTCTGGATCAAAGACAGCATATTTAGTTAAATCTTCGTTATACCCAGGGAAACCTGGAGCTAATAAAGATCTAGCAGGAATAGCTAAATTTTTAAGAACTGTGCTTGTCATTTCATCTCTATCAATTGCATACCAAAGTGCTTTTCTAACATCTATGTTATCAAAAGGAGCTGCATTAAGATCATATGAAATATAAGAAATTGCAAAAATTGCATTAGTTCTTAAATTTTCAGCATATCTTTTTTCTGCAAACGGAATTTGACCTGCATTCAAAGTAGTCATATCAGCTTCGCCTGCTAAATATGCAGGAAAACCGACTTCAGGTGGTCCAATTGTTGGATCTACAACTAAAGAATCAACCATTGATGGCCATGGAGCATTATAATTTGGATTTTTAACTAATACCATTTTATTAGTAGATTTTTCCCAACTCTTTAACATGAAAGGTCCAGATGCTACCATCGTATCTACATTTGCAGCATATTCATCACCATGTTTTTTCCAAGCATGTTCTGGTACAGGATACCATAAAGAAACAACACTTGGTAGGTATGGCTTAACAGTTTCCGTAGTGACTTCTATAGTTTTATCATCAACAGCCTTGATACCTAGTTGATCAACATCCATAGAACCATCTGTAACAGGTCCCCAGTTTTTTAAACCACCGGCAAAACTCCAATACCAACCAAAATCATAACCAGTAGTAGCAGCTCTTTTTAAAGCAAAAATATAATCACTTGCTTTTAAAGTTTCACCATCACTCCAAAGAAGATTATCTCTAAGGTTGAATGTCCAAGTTAAACCATCATCTGACTGTGACCAACTTTCAGCCGCAAGTCCATTTAGGTTAAATTCTTTATCAAAAGATGTTAGTGATAACATCATAATTTCTGGCTTTCCTGCTCTAGCATAAACTGTTTTCATATAATCAACATAACTTCCACTAGTGGAGTCGTGAGTTGCATATATTGTTGTTTCTGCTTTAGCAGAAAAAGAAAAAGAAATTATAGAAGCAATTACTAAACTGTAAAAAAATCTAAAAATTTTCATTTATTCCTCCAAAGTAATATTATTTTTTAATAAATAATAATTAACAGATATTAGTTTATATGATCATATAATCAAGCGGTGTAAATAAATTTACTAATAAAAATTAATTTTACCAGTAAAATAATGATTTATAAGAGTTTTTTAATGACAAGCGATATTATATTTTTTTAATCGGTAATAATTATATGGCCACGCTGTAAGAAAGCCAGCAATTAACATAAACGGTAAAATCCACCAGACAAGCTTAGCCTCACCTAATAAAATCAAGTCAACAGTATTCATTGCTACTTCCATAGAAACCATTGATATTAAACTCATTCCTATAGCTGTTCTAAAAGCTTTACTAAAAATCATCTGTTTTGATAAAATTGCAGTTTCTAAAATGATACTAGTAATAATTCCATTTATTATTGCTAAAATCATAATATTTAATGTTGGCAAAGAAATTTCAGATAATTGAAAAAATAAAATAGTTCCAAAATCGCCAATAGAGCAACCTAATAAACACCAAGCAGTATTCTTAGCACTACGTCTCCAGGTATGTTTACATTTCCAATGAAAGCGAGGTTGAGATTTTTGTTGATCAATTACAGATGAATTAGTCATAATTCACATATAATTGAATTAAGTTTAAGTACTAGAGAGATTTAGAGGTAATTTTTTTATTTGGATCAAAAAAAGGTTTATTTACTAATTTTTCTTAATTATTAACCCACTCACCTTTTCTAAAGACAGGTTCTGCATTTCCATTATGATCGATTCCATCAACATCTATCTGATCTGAGCCAATCATCCAATCAATATGAATCATGCTAGAATTGCCTCCTCTTTTTGAAATTTCTTCAGGAGTTAAATCTAATTCTCCTTTAAAACATTTGGAATAACACTGACCTAAAGCTATATGTGAAGCAGCATTTTCATCAAATAATGTATTATAAAAAATTATACCACTTTGGGAGATTGGGGAACTATGTGGAACTAGCGCCACTTCACCTATTCTACTCGCTCCTTCATCAGATTGTAGTACTTTTTTTAATACTTCTTCACCCTTACTAGCTTGAGCTTCAATAATTTTACCTTCTTTAAAAGTTACTCTTATATCCTCAATGAGAGTTCCTTGATATGACAATGGTTTAGTTGAAGATACAGTTCCTTCTACTTTATATGCATGAGGAGTTGTAAAAACTTCTTCAGAAGGAATATTTGGGTTACAGATAATTCCATTTTGAGCTTTCGATGCCCCGCCCATCCACTCATGTTGATCAGCTAAACCTATTCTTAAGTCAGTATTAGGTCCATTGTATTGCAGAGCTTCAAAATTTTTTTCATTTAACCAATTTGTTTTCAGGCGAAGTTTTTTATTATGATCATCCCAAGCTTGAACAGGATCATCAACAGATGCTCTAGAAGCATCAAAAATAGCATCAGCTAATTTAATTATAGCTTCATCTGAATCTAGATCAGGGAAAACTCTTGTAGCCCAAGCTTTACCTGGCCAAGATATAATATTCCAATTAATCTTAAACTCTGTAATTCTCTCTCGCGCAGGTTTATAAGCTTTTGCCATAGCTTTATTAGCTCTAGAAACTTTTTCAGGATCCATCTCAGCTAGTAACATTGGATCATCTCCTGCGATAGCCATCCTTGCTGTATTATTATCAAACGCCTCTCCCATGCCATTAAAAAGCCAATTGGTTGCATGGTCAAAAGATTCGGTTGGTGCATGCTTAAAACGAGATAGGGTAATATCTGAGTCAGTGAATAATGGTGTTACGATATGTGCCCCTTCTTTGTATGCATGTTCAGCAATTTTTCTAACTAGAGGAAGTGATTCTAAGGGGGCAGTAATTAAAAGGTTTTGTCCTTTTTGCAGACCAACACCTCTTTTTATTGCTAAGTTAGCTAGTTTATCAATTTTTTCTTCATTAATTTTTAATTTACTCATTTATCAATACTCCCATATAAAATGCTCACAATTTTCTAACATATAAACAGTAATTTGACTTAAAAAAGTGCCATGACTTAGTAAAGCAATTGAAGAACTGTCACTTTCATCTAGCCATCTTTTAAATTTATCTAATCTAATTTTTATATCATTTAGATTTTCTTGAACAATTTTTTTTTCATTAATTGGCTTATCGTTGTTCCACCAATATTTATTTAATTTAGAAAAATCAAAAAGAGGAAAATCTTTTTTTAACAGATTTGGCTGCCTTCCAACATCACAAGAGTGGACTAATTGCTCACGAATAAGTGGCTGTATTATTGGTTTTTTATTAGGAAATATTAAAGAAAATGTTTCCATAGTTCTTGTTAGGGGGGAGCAAATATATGTATCAAAATTAATATTCTTTAGTTTATCTTTTGTTTTAAGAGCTTGATCCTTACCCTTATTAGTAATTCTAGCATCATAGTAGTAGGTGGGATTGTCTAAATCAACCGCAGCATTTGCTTGAGATTCAGCATGACGTATTAAATAAATTTTCTTCATTGTGTAAAAAGAATAAATATTAAACTGATATTTTAAGTCTGTAATTAATTTTCTTAACTATAGTCTTAAAATAATTTTTTTGTATTTATTAATTATTGATTGGGTATTTATTTGATTATTATTATTAATTCCAGTTTTTTTTTAAGAACACTTTTTTGAAGGATTATTAGTTATAATATTAATAGATTTTATTTTAATAAATAAACTATTTAACTTGAAACATTAAAATCCGTTTATAATTAGATAATATGATTAAAAAAAGAATTAACACTTTAATCATATTGTTACTTATATTATCAGCAACTAAACTTACTATGGCCTACGAAGAACCTAAATATAATATTATTGAAACATATGATGAATATGAAATCAGAAAATATGATGATAGACTAGCGGTGGAAATTGAATACACAAACGAGGATTCTGGATTTCAATATTTATTTAAATACATTGCCGGTGCAAACACAAATTCTGAAAAAGTTAAAATGACTATCCCAGTTACACAATCAGTAAAAATAGAGATGACTACACCTGTAACTCAATCAGTTAAAAATGGAAAAATGTTAATGCAATTTTTTCTTCCATCAAAATTTACATTGGAAAATGCTCCACAACCAACAAATAAAAGAGTTCGTTTAGTGGTAATTGAAGGAGGATATTATGCAGTCATTAAATATTCTGGTAGGTTAACTAATAAGAATTATCAAAAACATTATATAAAACTAGAAAATTATTTAAATAATAATAACATTGATTTTATTAAGCCTGGCATTAGAGCAACTTATAATGGGCCTTTAACTCTTCCTTTTCTAAGAAGAAATGAAATTATGATGAAGGTTATATATAATGAAAAATATAAAAATTAAATTTGATAAAAAAAAACTTTCTTCTAATATAAAACAAATTTCATTAAATTGGTCCTTAAGTTTTCTTAAAAAGAAAATTAAAAATAATATAAATTTAAAATTAGAAAAAAAATATAATATCAAAACAATAAAATGTGTCTTAATAGATAGTAGATCTAAAATTTTTGTAAAATTTAATAATTTAGTAAACCTTCCAAAAAAAGAGGAGAGTTATGCTATAATTCCTCTTGATAAACAGTTTAATAAAATAATTATATACGGTGCAGACACTAGAGGTATTATCTATGCGATTACTGAATTGGCGGATAGAATTGAAAATTTATTATCTAGAAAAAAACTGTTAGATAATATTTTCTCTAAAACTATAGAAAGTCCTAAGACATCAATTAGAAGTATATCTAAGTGTTTTGAAAGTAATGTGGAAGATTTAAAATGGTTTAATGATAAGAAAATGTGGGTCGAGTATTTAGATATGCTCATTACCAATAGATTTAATAGATTAACTTTTACTGTTGGGATGCAGTACAATTATCCCTATGGAAATGAATTTATTAAAGATGTGTATTTATACTGCGCTTACCCGTTTTTAATAAAACCTAAAAATTACAAAATATATGCAGAAGGTTTAAGCATAAAAGAAAGGTCAAATAATTTAAAAATTTTAAAATTTATAAGTAATGAAGCATCTAAAAGAGGTTTAGAATTTCAATTAGCTATTTGGACACAACGTTATGATTTTCATGATGCTCCCAATGCAAATTATCAAATTAAAAATATTCCTAAAAAATATGCAGAATATTGCAGAGACTCTCTAGAATTAATTTTAAAAAAATGTCCTGGTATCAGTGGAATAACATTAAGAGTACATGTTGAATGTGGGATAGAAGAAAGAAATTACAAATTTTGGGAAACATATTTTGAGGCCATACAAAAAATAAAAAGAAATATTAATCTTGATCTGCATGCTAAGGGTATTGATCAAAAATTAATAAATATAGCACTTAATGCATCATCAAATGTATCTATTTCACCAAAGTATACAGCAGAACATATGGGTCTCCCCTATCATCAGGCATCAATTAGAAAACAGGAAATGCCACCTAAAAAAATGGTTGATAAAAAATGGACCTTTAGTGAAGGTAAAAGAAAATTTTTGAGATACAGTTATGGAGACCTATTAACAAAAAATAGAAAATATGAAATATTATATAGAATATGGCCTGGCACACAAAGAGTGCTTATTTGGGGTGATCCAGATTTAGCTAGAGGCTATGGGCAGCATTCAACATTTTGTAATTCATTAGGGGTTGAGCTTTGTGAACCATTGTCCTTTAAGGGCAGAATGGGTACAGGAATACAAAATGGGAGATTTAATTATTTATCAAAAAATTTAAGAACAACATATGACTGGCAAAAATATATTTATACTTACAAAGTATGGGGTCGATGTACTTATAATTACAAATCTAATAACCTCAATTTTTCTAGATATTACAGTAAATTGTTTGGAAATTCTGCAGATGATTTAATTAACGCACTTTCATATGCTAGTAAAATTCTACCTTTGTTTACATTAGTGCACGGTGTTTCAGCTTCAAATAATTCTTATTGGCCAGAGATTTATGAAAATATGAGTATAGTAGAAAAAGCCCCACATCTCCCTTATAGTTATGACTTACATAAACCAAGTAGGTTTGGTATGGCTACAAGTCAAGATCCACAATTAATAATGTCACCAATAGAACTTGCTAATTGTATACATAAAAAAATTAGTATTAATCGTTATTCACCTATCACCATGTCAAACTGGTTTGCTGATTATGCTAATAAAGCAAAAAAGTTTTTATCAAGAGGATTAAAAAATTATAAGCAATCAAATAATCCTGAATTTAAAAGATTAGAAATAGATATTAAAATATTATCTACTATGGGAAAATTTTTTTCATATAAAATTAAATCAGCTTGTTATTGGGAATTATTTTTGAAACAAAAGAATTATGAATTAGGTTTTAGAGCAGTGAGATTTTATGAAAAAGCTTGTAAAGCTTGGTCTGAAACTGCTGAAATTTCAAAAAAATATTACTTAAAAGATCTTACATATGGGCCACAAAGCTGGTTAAGAGGAAGGTGGGATGATAGATTACCAGCAATTAAAGAAGATGTAATAAAAATGAAAAATATTTTAAGAAAAAGTATTGTCAAAAAAACAAAACTAACAAATAATAATAAAATATTAGAAATAAAAAATAATCAAAAATTTAAAATTGAACATAAAATTTATAAAAATAACAATGGAGAACTGGTTATAAAACTAAAACAAAATAAGAAATCTAAAGATAAATTATTACTTAATTATCGACATGTGAACCAGTCTGAAAAATGGAAAAGGAGGAATTTCTCTAATGATGAAATGTTTTTTGCAAAAATATCAAAAAAATATGTTCTTAGTGAATACCCAATCCAGTATTATTTTGAATTTATAGAAGATAAATATTCATCATTTTGCCCAGGTATAGATAAAAAATTAGGGAACCAACCATACTTTATCTTTAATGATTAATATTACTACTTATGACAATTAACTTATTTAAAAAAACTTTACTTTTAGCCTTAATATTTTCATTATTAAGCTGTAGTATGAATTCTAATAAAAGTAAAAATGATAAAGTTAATAATGTTCAGTTTAATATTAATAAAAAATCAGGAGTAACCATAAACCAATGATAAAAATTTTAATTTTAATACCAATAATTTTTTTTTATGGATGTTCTAATACCTCACCTACAAATGTTAAAACTAGTGATGCGCAAAAAATAACGTCAATAGAGTATGGGATAATAAAAAACTCTTCACCAATTAAAATTAAAGGTGAGTCTAATTGGATTGGAGCTACAGCTGGTGGAATGATTGGGGGATTATTAGGAACACAAATATGTGGTGAAGAAGAAATAATAGGAACTAAATGTCAAGATATCGCCGTTGTATTTGGGACAATTGGCGGAGTTGCAATTGGAAGTGTCACTCAGGCTAAATTAGGTGATCACGATGGTTTTCAATATATTGTTGATTTAGATAATAATGAAAATGATATAGCCCTGATGCAAGGTGACTCAGAAGCTCTTAAAAATGGTCAAAGAGTTGTTATTATTTATGGTTCTGAAGTAAGAATCATGCCTTTTGAAGAGTAATATTTATTTTCTTACTTTATAAATTTATTGCAAGTATATGATTTATAATAATTTATATATTATTTTCAACTAATTCTATTTTTGCTAAATTTGAAGGTATAAATTGAGTAGCTATAAGGGATAAAAGTGCAAAAATAGAACCAATAAAGAAAACTAATGAATGAGAATAAATCCAAAGAAAGCCTAATAAAACAGGTACAAAAATAGCTGCTATATGGTTAATTGTAAAAGATACCCCAGCAGAACTAGCAATATCTTTTGGGTCAGCAATCTTTTGAAAATAAGTGTTTACAGCTATTGCTAGAGCAAAAAACATGTGGTCAATAACGTAAAGCATCGCAGCTATATAAGCGTTAGTAACAATTGCATAAGATATAAAAACAATGATTAAACCAATATATTCAAAAGTAAGAGATTTTTTTTCACCAAAAATGTGAATCACTTTCCCTATCTTCTCAGCAAAAACCCAATTAAATAAATAATTAATTAAAAATAGTAACGTTACTTGTGAAGCACTATATTTAAACTTTTCAACCATAAGAAATGCAGCAAAAACAATAAAAATTTGCCTTCTAGCTCCTGATAAAAAAATTAAAATATAATAAAGAGAATATTTTTTTCTTAATATTATGTTTTTATGCTGGATATTCTTAGGTTTAAAAATCGGAAAGGATAATTGTAAATAAAAAGCTATACCAATACAAATAATTCCACAAATTAGAAAAATATATACATAATCAATATTAAATAATTCCAATAAACACCAAATAGCTGCATATAAAATTAATGAAGTAATAGATCCTACAGCAATAAGTCTTCCAAGAATTTGAGGAGCTTCTTCTTTGGATAACCATTGAAGGCTTAAAGAGTTTTTAATAGTTTCAAAGTAATGAAATCCAGTACTCATGACAATAGTTGTAAAGTATAAGCCGTATGTGCTAGGAAAATAACCAGCCAAAGACACCCCCAAACCCATAAGAGCAAGTGCAATCACAGAAAATGACTGTTCTTTAATAATCAGCAAAACAAAAACTACAGTGAATGCTAAAAATCCAGGAATTTCTCTTATGCTTTGCAGGATACCAATTTCTACACCAGTAAAATTTGCTCTCTCCACTACAAAATTATTTAATAAGGCAGACCACCCATTAAAAGCAATTGGGGTAGCTATTGACATTAATATCAGCATTAGAATGGGAGAGTTATGATTAAAAATATTTTTCATATTAGATAAATTAAATATCGACTTATCATAATAGGCAATAAAATTGTAAAAATTAATTTTTTAACTTAAGTTTAAATAAGTCTAAGATTTTAATAATTCATAGTCAATATCCTCAACCTCTTCTCCTCTTGAAATTGAAAACTTTTTTCCTTTACCTATTTCTTTAAAACCAAGATTTATTAATATTTTTTTTGATTTATTATTATCTGCCATATGACTAGCGTGAATTATTGACATTGATGTATTGTTAAAAGCATATTTTATTAATGACTGACAAGATTCTTGAGCATAACCATTTCCCCAATATTTTTCACTAATCCAGTATCCTAATTCTAAATGTAAGCTATTTTCTTTTGTATCTAAGGAGATTCCACCAATCAAAATATTTTTTATAAAAATATTAAAACTTAATTCATTATTTTCAGTTAATCTTAACCATTTAATTGCATCTTCATGTTTATAAGGATAAGGAACTCTAACTAACCACTTACTAATTTCCCAATTATTTAATTCTTGTACTAAGAAATTTAAATTTTTTTTTGAAGGTTTCTTTATTACTAAATTTTTAGAAATTAATTCTAAACTCATGTAAGATTATTTATTTCTTTTATATAATTAAACATAGAGGTCCAATCTAGATCCTTATATTTAGTCTTATCAGCATCTTCATAATTCTTTAATGCACTTTTACCTGTCCTTAAATCAATACCATCGATCTCACCTTGCTCTAATGCCAATTTAAGATCTTTTAAAGCTAGAGTATTTTTAAAACCAGGAGTGATATCATTATTTAAAACTTTCATTGGATAACTAGTATTTAAATGTCCTTTGCCAGCTGCAGTGGTAGTTAATAAATTAATTGCTAAATTTAAATCAATTCCTGATTTTTGAACCAAGGAAAGCGACTCAGCAGTTACTATATTTGAAACAATAGACATATAATTATTGATAATTTTCATTTTACTACCAGATCCATTTGAACCACAATATACAACATCACTTCCCATAGTTTCAAGCAAAGGTTTTATTGTATCAAATTTTTCTTTATCTCCACCAACCATAATTAAAAGTGTTCCATCTATAGCGTTATTAACTAATCTGGCCACAGGAGCATCAAACATAAAAATATTATTTGATTTAAACTCTTCATTAATGCTAATTGAATCTGCAGGAAGAATAGTACTCATATCAATAAAAATGTAATTTTTTTGTTCTTGCTGCAACAAACCATCATTGTTAAAGCAAACATCTTTGACATTGGTTCCATTAGGAAGCATTGTAATTACAAAATCTCTATCTTGCACGAGATCCTTAATAGATAAACAATGTTTAGCACCAAGATTTAATAATTTAGTTTTATTATTTTCTTGAACATAAGGATCATAAAAATTTAAATCATTGCCTTTAGAAACAATATTAGATGCCATGGGACAACCCATTGTTCCAACTCCTATAAAACCTACTTTACTCATATTTAACTCCTTATAATGTTGATTTTGTTTATTAATTCTAATTGGACTCTCTGTTTTTACACACACAATAAATGTTATTTTAATTAAATTATAATATTTAATGATAATATCTTTTTTATTAAGATTATGCTATAATTATTAAAATATATGATTTTTTTATATGAATGAAAAAAACAATACAATCAGCACAATTACTTATGATTTATTAAAAAAAGACATCATCTTTGGTAAGTTAAAACCTTCATCAAAATTAAAATTAGATAACTTAAAAAATATATATAGCGCAAGCCTTTCTACAATTAGAGAGACTTTAAATAAATTAGCAAGTGAAGGATTTGTAAAAGCAGAAGAGCAAAGAGGTTTTTTTGTTAATTCTTTTAGAAAGGAGGACTTAATAGAAATAGCTAATTTAAGAGTTTTACTGGAATGTCATGCTATTAAATTATCAATAAACAATGGGGATACTGACTGGGAAGGTAATTTAGTAGCCTCACATCATAAATTGCATTTATTAGAAAAAAAAATGCAAATTGATTACAAAAAAAACAGAGAGGAATGGAAAAAATATGATTGGGGTTTCCATTTAGCTTTAGTATCAAATTGTGGCTCAAAAAATTTGCTAAATTTACATTCAATTTTATATGATAAATATATTCGTTATCAAATGGCAGTGACAGAATATAGAGGGAAAGGGGCTGAAGAAGAACATCAGAAAATCTTTAATGCTGCTATCAATCGTGATTCTGAAGAGGCGTCAAAAACTCTTGAAACTCATATATTAAAAGGACTAGAGCATACTCTTAAAATTTTTAAAAATTAGTATACTCTAATTTTTACCTAAAATCTCCAACTTATCAGAAGTAAAATATAAATTTTTTTCTTTTTTATTAATTATTTTAATTATAGCTTTAGAGACAGTTAAGGCATGTATTGCTTTAAAAGGTCTTAATTTTCCAACAAAAATAAATGAAAGTGATTTAAAAATAAATTGCGCAATTCTTTCACCTATTCTAAACTCAGACCTGTTTCCTAATAAAAGTGAAGGTTGTATAATAGCAGTAAAATCAAATAATAAATTGATGATCTCATTTTCAGCTTTACCTTTATTTTGCAAGTAAAGATTTTTGCTTTGTGCATTAGCGCCCCCTGAGGATACATAAATAAAGGATTTAATTTTATTTTCTTTTGCTATCTGTGCAATTGAAACTGGTAGATTAAATTCTGTATCAATATAGTCTAATTTATTAGGAGTTTGTCTTCTTGTAGTGCCTAAACAGAAAAAACAGTCAGTTCCAATAATTTTATCTTTATAATTATCTAATTGTTTAAAATTAATATTATAAATATCTAGTTTAGAATGAATTTTTTTTATGTCTTTTCTGGTAAATATTTTAACTCTTGAGTATTCTTCATTATTTAATAATTCTTCAAGCAAATGACTGCCAATTAATCCAGTAGCACCAAATAAAATTGCAGTTTTCATATTAATCTTTTTTATCAGCAGTTATTATACCTCCAGATGCCCAATTACTCTCATCTACATCAGTGATTAGTATTTTTATTGCTTCTTTATTACCACCACAAGTTCTAACAAAAGCTTCAGTTAACTCTTTTGCTAAATTTTTTTTTTGTTCTTGAGTTCTTTTAAACATCTCTACTCTTATTACAGGCATAAATTCTCCTTACTGTTTGTTATTTTTAAATGCTTCTGGATCGCACAATCTGCAAATCATATTGCCACCACTACCTCTAGTATCATAGGCTTGATAAAAAATATCTGATGAGGTTATATTTTTACTAAATAGCTTTTTTTCAATTTCCCAATAATATAAATCACATTTTGAACATTGAGCAGCTTGCTTAATATGCTCAGGTTTATAAAATGATTTCCAAATCTTTTTATTATCATCAATGTTAGTATTCTCATTAACTATAAATAGATTAGCAGGAACATCCATAAAACAATTAGCGCATTGTATTTCTTCAGTTACATCAGCATAAACATCATTTTTATAATTAACTTTAAATCTAAATTTGATAGTATCAGATGTGCATTCTGGACAACTAAATATTTCTTTTTTTGATTTCTCCATAAATTAATAAATTATTTACAATATTTCATTACAAAATAAATTCCTAAAGAAACAGTTGGGCCAATACCAAAGGCAAATAATAAAGTACCAATACCAATAACACCACCCAAATAAAATCCAACTATTGCCACAGATACCTCTAATAAGGTTCTAATTAGAGCTATTGGTTTATTGGTTAACTTCTGCAATCCAGTCATTAATCCATCTCTAGGTCCTGGACCTAAATTTGTTGTAAGGTAAAAGGCGCTACCAAGACCTACTACAAGGACTCCAATAATTGTTTGAACTATTTGATAAAAAAAAGTTTTTGGATATGGCAAAACAGGAATTGATAAGTCAATTATTATTGAAATTAAAATAATATTCAAGATAGTTCCTAAACCTGGCTTTTGTTTTAAAGGATACCAAAAAAATAATACAATGATACTAATAATAAAAGTACTTACACCAATTGATAAATTAGTTTGAACAGAAATACCTTGAGCAAGAACAGTGTAAGGACTTACACCTTGATTTGCAGTTATAAGAAGAGTTTCCCCAATCGCAAATAAAGAAAGTCCTATTATAAGATAAAAAAGAGTAATTAATTTTGGTTTAAAGTTAAGAGGGTTTGAAGAACTCCAAGAAAGATCTGGAATTTTTTTTATTTTTAAAATGTTAAATAAAAAGTTCATTTTAAAAGCAAGCAATAAAATTACTTGCTAAAAAGATATATTATTTTGGCATATTCGTTGCACCAGTTTCTAAAGAAAAGATTTTACCATCTTTAAATTTATAAACTGCCATAACTGCTTGAGTATTTCCATCTTTAAAAGTAACAAAGGCATGGTGTATTCCAATTTCATCATTTTCATACACAATTCTTGATTTATCATCATTAATATCATCACTCATAGCCCAAGCAATAACATCTTTTTTGGATAAAACATTACCAGATGCATGCATCGTAAATTTAAAATCATCATGAATTATTTCATTCATTCCTGCTTCATCTTTCTCCTCAAATACTTTCATGTATTTTTCTAATACTGACATAGTCTCTCCTTATTTTTTAGTAAATTTAGTGTAATGTGCTTATAGTAAATGTTAAGATTATTTCCATTATTATTTGTTTTTTTTTGGAGCTCAGCATTTATTAGTGGTCAAATTATTGTTCAGTCAGCAAGCCCTTTTGCCTCTCTTTCATTTCGATTTATTATTGTCGCTTTAGGGTTTCTAATATTCGCGTATATATTTAAGGATAAAATATTAGTTAAAAGGAAATTAATTTTTCAATCTGCGGTAACAGGAATATTTTTTCATGGATTTTATTTAGGAGGAGTATTTTTTTCTTTTAGTGTCGGCTTATCAGCAACAATATCTGCATTAATAGTAGGTCTACAACCAGTATTAACTAATATTTTAAGTGGCCCAATCCTAAATGAAAAAGTTTCATTGATACAATGGATTGGAATATTCTTAGGTTTTATAGGAACAGTTTTAGTAATAGGATTTGATATCGGTAATAATATTCCTATTATTGGAGTAATAGCCTCAATTATTGCGCTTATAGGTGTTACAACTGCTACTATTTGGCAAAAAAAATTTACAAATGAATTATCTCTAACAGTAAATAATTTTTATCAGGCTATTGCAGCTTCATTTTTTTTATTTTTTCTTTCAATTTTTTTAGAATCCTCTTATATTAATTTTACAACATCATTCATTTTATCAATGAGTTGGCAAATCATTATGGTTTCTTTTGGAGCCTTTACTATCCTTATGTATTTAATTAAAGTTGGCTCTGCATCAAAGACATCAAACCTATTTTTTCTTGTGCCTCCAACAACAGCGATAATGGCATGGCTAGTTCTCAGTGAAGAACTATATCAAAGTGATATATTGGGACTAATAATAGCAACTATTGGAGTTTATGTAGCAACCAGAAAACAATCATAATAAATTAATTATTTTTGCATCTCCAGGAGCTAATTTAAAATCAAACAAACTTTCTTTATAAACCCATTTCATATCTTCATGCTCTGATAAGATAATATTTTCATCTAGTGTGTCACATAAAAAATAATGAACTTTAATATCTATTTTCTTATCTTTATATTTTTCAGAAGTTATTTTACTTCTTATGTTTATTTCTATTGATAGTTCTTCATTTATTTCTCTCTTAAGTGCATTTTCAAAATTTTCATCATTGTCTACTTTTCCACCAGGAAACTCCCAATAATATGCAAAATGTTTATGTCTATTACGTTGAGCGATTAAATATTGATTTTTTTTCTTAATTACTGCAGCAACGACATCAATCACAATAAAACAGTTAATAAGTTAGTTGATGATTAAATAATTGACCAAAACCTTCAATTTTATCTTTTACTCCAGCTTTTCTTAAACAACTCCACATTTGTGCTTGGTTACTTGTTATAATTGGTTTACCAAGTTTTTTTTCTATTTGATTAATAACTTCAGTCGATCTAATGCCCCCACAACTAAGAAATATAGCATCAGCTTTCTTATCATTAATCTCATCCGCAAATTTTATCCAATACTCTGGTGTAACTCTTCCAAACTCAACACCTTTTGTTAAATTAAGACCTTGAATATTTAAAATAGAAAAACCTTTACTGTGTAAAAACTCAGCTTCTTTGGTATTTATTTCATCTAAATATGGAGTTCCCACTACTAAATTTTTTATTTTTAATTCTTTTAATGCATCTACAACACCAGTAACTAATGTCATTGGGATTGTATAAGGTGCTCCTTTTTTTATTTCTTCTTTAATTCTCTCTTCTCCAATAACTATAGATCCTGAGGTACAACTATAACTTATTACATTAGGTTTGGTGTCTGGTTGTATTCTTGAAGCAGCATCTGCCATAAATTCAATATGACGTGATAAAGTTTCATTAGTAGTGTAATCATCTGTTTTTAATCTAGTAATATGAATTGCAACATCTTTAGGGGCAATATCAAAAAAATCACTTTCAGCAGCAAGATCTGTTGACATTAATATAAAACCAAGCTTAGCTCTAGCGTGTCTTCCTTCATCTAAATCAGGATTTCTAGATTTTGATTTAATAGTTAGACCTGGTTTAAACATTTAATCTTTTTACATATTAGAAAAAAATAATTTTGAATAGATTATTCGTAACGTAGAGCATCAATAGAGTTTAGGATCGCAGCTTTACTTATAGTTGAAAATTAAGAAAATTCTTTTTTATTTATTTAAAAATTAATCAGTAAATTCAATTATTTATAATTTTTATTGAAAGTAAGACCTGTATTTTTTAATATTTAAGTTATGTTTTGCACTAATTTTTCTTACAGTGCTAGTTTGAGATCTCATTACTACTGATTGAGTATGAGCTATATCATCAATAATTCTTACTCCTTTTAGAAGAGTCCCATCGGTAACCCCAGTCGCAGAAAACATAACATCCCCTTTAGCCAAATCATTAGTCTCATATATTTTATTTTTTTGCAAAACTCCCATCTTCTTTGCTCTTTCAAAACTTTCATCTGAATCGTAAATTAATTTAGTATAAATTTTACCACCCAAACATCTTAGTGCAGCAGCAGCCAAAACACCTTCAGGTGATCCACCAGTACCCATATAAAGATCGATACCACTATCATCCATAGATGTAGCTATTACTGCGCTTACATCACCGTCAGGTATAAGTTTTATTCTTGCGCCAGTTGATCTTACATTATCAATTAAATCATTATGTCTTGATCTGTCTAAAATACACACAACTATATTCTCTTGTCTAATCTTAGAATATTTTGAAAAATCATTTATTATTTTTTTTGGTTCATCATCTATGTTGATTTCTAAATTTTCATATTTATAACCATATGCAATTTTTTTCATATAAATATCAGGGGCATGTAAAAAACTATCCTCCTCGCCAATTGCTAAGACAGATAAGGCATTTTCTCCACCCTGCGCAGTAATTGTCGTTCCTTCAAGAGGATCAAGAGCAATATCTACATTCACACCACCCTTACCTACTTTTTCTCCAATATAAAGCATAGGGGCTTTATCTCTTTCACCCTCACCAATTACAACTTTGCCATTAATATCTAAATCGTTTAAAAAATCTCTCATTGCATTAACAGCTGATTGATCAGCAGCTTTCTCATTACCTCTTCCCATATGGAATGAACTTGCTATTGCTGCAATTTCTGTAACTCTAACTGCCTCTAATGCTAAATTTCTATCAAGTAATAAAGAATTCACATTAGTCCCAATTAGGTTTTCTTTTTTCAATAAATGCTAAGATACCTTCTTCAGATTCTGCTTCCATCATATTTTTTATCATTACTTCAGAAGCATATTTATAAGCTTCGACAATTTTCATTCCTGATTGTTCATAAAATGCTTTTTTTCCAACTTTTAAAGTTAAAGAAGATTTTTTTGATATTAATTCAGCAATTAAATTAACTTCTTTAGTCAAATCTTTATTTATAAAAATATTATTAATTAAGCCTATTTGTATTGCTTTTTCGGCTTTTATTAAATCTCCAGTTAAAAGCATTTCCATAGAATGTTTGTTTTTTACAGCTCTTGATAACGCCACCATAGGTGTAGAGCAAAATAAACCAATGTTGACACCCGGAGTTGCAAATTTAGCATTTGTGCTAGCATAAGCTAAATCACAACTAGCAACTAATTGACATCCTGCAGCTGTAGCAACACCATTTACTTCAGCTATTACTGGTTTTGAATTATGTAAAATTGTTAACATCAATTCTGAGCAGCTATTTATTAATATGGTAAAAAAACCCAAACCTTTATCTGGATCACTTCTGTGATTATTAATTTCTTTTAAATTATGTCCAGCACAAAATATCTTTCCTAAAGATGCTAATATAATAACCTTGATATCATGATTTTTATCAGCATTTTCAAATACTGTTTGAAGGCGCCTAATCATATCTAAACATAAAGTGTTTTGAGTTAATGGATTATTTAAAGTAACTCTTAATATATTATCTTGAATATTTTCTGAAATAAACTCATTCATATATTAATTTTTATCTCAACATCATCAGACAGAGAGTTTGCAACAAAACAATACCTGTGTGATCTGTCTTGCATCTTATCCATGTCTTCTTTTGATACAGAAAAATCTTTATCAAAAAAAATTTGAGGATTTAATTCAATTTTATTAACACACATTTTTCCTTTAGTATTTTTACCAAGAAAAGCATGGGCTTTATCTTTATATGATTTAACAGGCCATCTCATTTTACTTGCTAATGCTAAAAAAGTCATCATATGACAACTGCTAATAGCTGCAGCAAGGGATTGCTCAGGGTTGATTTCATTTTCCCTACCACCGTACTCAGGAGCAGATCCTGCATTAAAAAAATTATCATTAATTTCAATCTTATGGTTTTTAGAAAAAACATCAGGTTTTAATTCATCTTCTTGTAAGTTCCATTCAAGACTGATTGATAAATCACTCATAAAAATACATTACATTTTTATATAAAAAATTAAATAAATATATTCAAACAATTATTTTATTCTTGGTATTGAGGATATTAGTTGTTTTGTATAATCTTGTTTTGGATTATTAAAAACTTCATTACTTTTATTTATTTCAACCATTTTACCAAATTGTAAAACCATAATATTATCACTCATGTGTTTAGCTATATTTAAATCATGAGTAATGAAGAGATATGTTAAATTATATTTTTTTTGTAATTCTTTTAATAAGTTAATAACCTGAGCTTGGATTGATACGTCTAAAGATGAAACTGGCTCATCACAGATTATTAATTTTGGTTTAAGGATTAAAGATCTTGCTATTCCTATTCTTTGACATTGACCACCTGAAAACTCATGTGGATATCTGTTAATTTGATTGGATAATAAACCAACATTTTCCATAATTTCTTTAACTTGTAAGTTGATATCATTTTTACTTAATTTTGAATTGTGAGTCTTTAACGGTTCACTAATAATTTCACCCACATTCATTCGTGGATTAAGTGATGCTAAAGGATCTTGAAAAATCATCTGTATTTCTTTCCTGAATTTTTTAATTTTTTTTTCATTTAAGTTAGATATTTGATTGTTTTGAAAAAAAATTTCACCTGAGCTAATTTTTAAAATATTTATAATAGCCTTAGCTATTGTTGATTTGCCAGATCCAGTTTCACCAACCATACCTAATGTCTCACCTTCTAAAACATCAAAGCTCACATTATCAACAGCTCTAAAAGTTAGATTTTTTTCCCAAGGAAGTAAAAAAGAATTAGAAGTATAATCAACTGAAATATTTTGAACGGAAAGAAGTTTATCGAACATGTTAATGACAATTAACACAACATTGATCTACCCAATGATCTGCTTTAATTTTAATTAGAGCATTTGTTGAAGTTCCTTCCAAGCATTCATGAGAAGGATCAGGGCATCTTGTTCGAAAAATACAACCACTTGGAGGGTTAATCATATTAATTGGATTTCCTTTTATTGTTTTTAATTTTTTATATTCTTGATCTATACTTGGTATAGTTTCTAATAAACCTTTTGTATAAGGATGAAGTGGATTAGAAAAAACTTCATTAGTTTTCCCTAACTCCATTGTTTTTCCTCCGTACATTACCATTATGTTATCACATACATTTTTAATTATACCCATATTATGAGTGATTAAGATTATTGAAGAATTAAATTCTTTTTTTATATCATTAAATAAATCCATAATTTGTGATTGAACGGTAACATCTAATGAAGTTGTTGGTTCATCTGCAATTATTATTTCTGGTTTACAAATAATTGACATTGCAATCATCACTCTTTGTCTCATTCCCCCAGATAGTTCATGAGGATAACTATCTATAGTTTTTCTAGAATCATGAATTTTTACTGCATCTAATATTCTCAATGATTCCTTTGTTGCTTGTTCATTTGTGAAACTATTATGATAAATTAAAATTTCATTAATTTGTTTCTTAATCTTCATATAAGGATTTAGAGATGTCATTGGATCTTGAAATATTATTGATATTTTTTTTGTTCTTATTTTATTTAAAGACCTTTCATCTAAATTTAATAAATTTTTGTCTTGATAATTGATCTGACCTTGAGATTCTGCATTTTTATCTAAAAGTCCTAATATTGAAAAAGCTAATTGAGTCTTACCAGACCCTGATTCTCCAACAATAGCCAGACTTTGATTTTTTAAAAGATCGAAAGAAATATTATTTACAGCTCTTACAACGCCCTCAGGTGTTTTAAATTTTACAAAAAGATTTTTTACGCTTAACACCCTATCTATCCTTTGGATCTAATGCATCTCGAAGACCATCACCTATAAAAAAAAATGAAAAAAGAGAGATTACAAAGAAAAACAATGGAAACAACAGTTGCCATAAAGTTCCATAACGCA
>ERZ1046876.450-NODE-450-length-31817-cov-41.236761_pt1 | contig 31817 bp, 36 predicted proteins | sample MGYA00383094_ERZ1046876 | MGnify/ENA primary metagenome ERZ1046876 (study PRJEB29581, sample SAMEA5548364) | metagenome | biome: marine; feature: coastal; material: water | depth 50 m | study: Short-term variability in the microbial, nano- and picoplankton...
CCTTCTTCACTGAACTCAATAGGGTTAATATTTTCTCCTACTTCAACTAAAACTGAATCATTATTTGATGTATTGTTTATTAATTTTATTAGTGCGGTAGGTTCATATTTAAGACCAATATAGAAAACTATGTCTGCATCCGCAATTTTAGAAGCATCTTGCGGTGATGGGTCATAGGTATGCGGATCTACTTCGGCCGGCATTAATATTGTTAGATTAATATTTTCACCGCCTATTTCACTAATAAAATCTCCAAGCATTGGAGTTGTAGCTAAAACATTAATTTTATCTGAGGCTGCTTCATCTGTTGTACCGCTACCGCAAGCAATTAATATTACGGATAGTAAGATTGCACCAATTTTATAAATAGGACTAGTTTTCATTAATTTTCCTTAATATGTATTATTTTAATAATTTCAATAAATGAGATTAAGTCTCATTTATTAGTTTGTCAAGTATTAATGAGAATAATTCTCATTTATTTTTTGATAAATATTAACTATACTTAAATCATGGAAAAAAATTCGGCAAAAATACTGTCTGATCACAATGTTTCAATAACTAATCCTAGAATTTTAGTTCTAGAGGTCCTCTTAGATCAAAAAGGGCCTCTTATGATTGATGAACTTCAATCTATTCTTGGAAATAAAGTAGCAAAATCTACACTCTATAGAGTCTTGAGTGATTTGAAAAAAATTAACATTTTACATGAATTTACTTCGCCAGAAAATCAAACTGTTGTCGAACTTGTATTAGAAGATCGTGCCCACCACCACCATTTGTTTTGCAGTGACTGTGGAGAAGTTATTGATGTTGAGCTTAGTAATGAATTTGAAGCTTTTTTAGCTAAGGAAATTAAATTGCTTGAAGAAAAATTCAAATTTAATATTTCAGATCACAGAGTTGAAATGTTTGGCCAATGTACAAATCAATGCAAGAATTGCAGTAGTTAGGATCTAAAAAATAATAGCTAAAAGTGATGCGTTGATTAAAAAAGATTCTATAACTTGGAGAGTATGCATTTCAAACAAATTACTGATCATTGGAATCATGAAGTTGTCACCATTAGCCGCTTGTGAAACAATATAAATTGTTTCTTCCATCGGCTTATCAACTACATTGCAAATTACACACATATTTTTCTCTAACAATATTCTAACAATGAATAGACTTAAGTAAATGCAATTAAATCTGACAAATTTTCATCATGGAATTGGTAGTGTCGGTGATTTACCAATCCCTTTTCAAACTGTTTTAAACGTATCAGCCTGGGTTATAGTTCTCACATTTGTTTTTCTAAAAGTCTCATGGAAACAGTCTGTTCTTATTAGAAAAGAGACTGTCTTAGATCAAAAACAACCTTTGTTAGGAAAGATATTTGGTTTTATCATTTTGACTTTACTGATTTTTCCAGGGTTGGTGGGCAATGAGGGGGCTAAGACTTCTATTACTCCTCTCATCCTGTGGGTGTTTCTGTGGATTGGCATTCCTGTATTAGGTCTAATTTTTGGAGATATTTATGCAAAATTTAACCCCCTAGCAATATTTCCATCTAATGAAAAAAGACCTTCGACAGTATGGTTTGCCTCTGTATTGTTTTTAGGACTTACATGGTTTGAGTTGGTCTGGAGAAAGCCTGGAAACCCAACTCACATAGGCATCGTTTTTATTGTGCTGTTACTTGTGACTACCGTAGCCAGAATTTTCTTTGGAAAAGCTTCGATTGAAGTTGACCCTCTTCACTTACTACATCACCTTTATGCAAAATTACGATTTACTGTTTCAAGACCAATTTATAAAAATATGCTTGAAAATATAGCTAATCTTTCAAGCTTTAAAGGAATGGAATATTTCATATTATTGATGATTGGTACCGTGACCTATGACGGATTAAGAGGAACTACGTTTTGGTATAACTTATTTGGATCTTCGACCCTAGAGATTAGTTTTTCTACACTAGCATTTCTCTCAATAAACATAATTATCATTAGTAGCTACAGGTTTGCTTGTTGGTTTGCGTTAAAAGTGAGTGGTGAAAAAAAAGAGTTAAATGAAATCTCACTCTTGTTTGCGCACACAATGCTTCCCATAGCTTTTGCCTATCATGTAACTCATTATTTAAGTTTATTATTGTATGAATCTCAGACAATTCTTTATAGGCTCAATGACCCTTATGGCATTGGTTGGAATTTATTCGGTGTTGAAGAGATTTCAGTTAACTATTTCTTAACTCCTGTTGCATTGTGGGGTATACAAGTATTCGTTACACTAGCTGGGCACATGTTGAGTGTTGTTCTTGCTCATGATTTAGCTATAAAACTTTTCGGTCACCAACAAAGCGATAAGACTCAGTATATTTTCTTATTAATTACTGTTGGGTTAACTCTTCAAGCTTTGTTTGTACTTAGTGTTCCTTAAGTCTTTTTCTTACCTTCTAAACTTTTTACACGTTCAGCAATTGGTGGGTGAGAATAATAGTAAGCACTATATAAATGATCTGGTGTTAAGTTTGAAGCATTATCTTTACTCAACTTAAGAAGTCCTGAAATCATACTCTCGACTTCCGTGTATTGAATTGAAAAATCGTCTGCTGCAAATTCTCTTTGCCTGGAAATATACGATGTAAATGGTTTAGTAAAAAAAGTATATGAGCCGATGACTAAGTAAAATAATAAAAACTTAGAATATAAAGTTATTTCATCTAAACCATGACCATAGAAGAATTGATCTGCCTTAAAAACCTGGCCTAAAATATAAAAACCAAGAAATCCAAAAAATATTGAACTTACAAGAGTTCTTCTTATGTGCCCAAGTTTATAATGGCCAAGTTCGTGACCAAGAATTGATTCCATTTCTTTCGGAGTAATTGTCTCTAACAACGTGTCATAAAAGACTATTCGTTTATTATTTCCAAATCCAGTAAAAAAAGCATTTCCATGAGAGCTTCTTAAACTTCCATCCATTACAAAAAGTCCTTTTGCTTTGAAATTTATTTTGTTGAGAAGCTTTTCTATAGGTTCTTTGAATTTTTCGTCGGTTATTGGCTCTAACTTATTAAAAAGTGGAAGAATGAGAACAGGATATAAATAAAATATAATTGCTTGGAATATAAATACTGCTACGAATGCATAAATCCACCAATTGTCTCCAAGTTGTTCAATTATCGAAATTACAACAGCGTAGAGTGTGGATGCAAAAATCAATGAGATAATAAGATTTTTTAACAAGTCCTGTATAAAGGTTTTTACTGTTGTTTTATTAAAGCCATATTTTTCTTCAAGATAAAAGGTGGAGTATATGGAAAGCGGGATCCCAATTATTTCATCAATTAAAACAATAAACAAGCCAAGTAAAATGATTCCAACAACATTTGATTGTGTAACCTCTTGAACTATTTTTGTTAAAGAATTAAGCAATCCGCCTGTTGTGAATAATAAAAGTACTCCAACCGAAATAAGAGCTGTAAACATTGAGAATCTAATTCTTTCCGTATTGTAATTTATTGATTTTTTGTATTCCTCTTCTGTAACAACACCTACAAAACGTTCCGGAATAGCCTCTTTGTTCTTTTCCATTGATTGGATGTTTCTCTGTTTTAAATAAGTTTCAAGTAGTAACTTGAAAGCTATGAACAGCGGAAAAAGTACACTGAAGTTCAAATTATTAATTAATTCAACTGGATTCATAATGGTTAATCATACCTTTGTTTAGATTGTAAGGAAGAATAGCAAACTATTTACCAAATCTTCTTTCACGCTGTACGTATTCTCTTAAGCAACGTAAAAAGTCAATTTTTCTAAACTCTGGCCAGAAAACATCCTGAAAAATAAATTCTGAATAAGCACTTTGCCACAATAAAAAACCTGAAAGTCGTGCTTCTCCACTAGTTCTAATAACTAAGTCAATATCTGGAACTCCTGGTGAGTACAGGTGTTCTCTCAAATCCTCATCTGTCATGTTTTCAATTAGATCATCAATATCTCCCTCTTTATTATTTTTAAGAAGACTCTTTATTGCATCAACGATTTCTTGTCGGCCACCATAACCAAGAGCAATTGTTAAGGTTTTCTCACCACCTCCTCTTACTTCTTGAAGCTTCTGAATAGTTTGCTGAAGATACTCAGGAAGCTGATCAAAACTACCAATAAATTGTATTTTAAAGTTATCTACAATATCATCAATAATTAATTCTTCAAAAAGTTCGTTAACCACTTTGTAATACGGCTCTAATTCTTCTTGAGGTCTTGAAAGGTTTTCCTTTGACAACAGCCAGCTTGTTATATGTTTAATTCCTAGTTCATCACACCAAGAAACACATTCCTTGAATCGGACCATGCCAATTCTGTAAGAGACTTCATAACTTAATAATTTTTCTCTACGCGCATATCTTCTGTGTCCATCGTGAATGAGTCCAATATGCTGGGGTAATTTTTTTGTTAAAAGGTCTTTTTGGAGACGTGATTCATAAATACCATAAACAAACTTTGGAGAGACCATAATTAGCTACAAATATTTTCTATTTCTTCTATGTTTCTAGGTAATGCCTCAGTTAAATTAACTGATTCACTATCGGTACAGAGAATATTATCTTCTATTCTGACTCCGATACCCAATAAACTTTTCGGAATTTCATGTTCGATGGTTTTTGCTTCTTGCATTTCTTTTTGCTCTAATTTTGTAGCTGCTTCCATGCCCATTTCTTTCCTTCTTACTTTTAACTTTTCAGGGTCACGATCTATAAGTGGAAACTTGATGATTGGTTTTGAGGGTCTGACATAAATACCTGGTTCAATAGTTGTAACCATACCAGGAGCAAATTTTCTAGGTTCATTATCCAGTTCATTACTACCAGCATCGTGAACATCTAAACCTAACCAGTGGCCTGTTCCATGCATGAAAAATTCAAAATAATGCATCATTGAGATTGTGTCTTCGACGCCTTGGGGTACTAGACCTAAGTCAACTAATGATTCTGAAATGGAAGCAATAGTTGTTTTGTGAACTTCTTGCATTGTACTTTTAGTGGTTACCATTTCAATACCTGTGTTTTGAGCTTTTAATACTTCCAAATAAACTGCTTTTTGTTCCGGTGTATATTTACCATTAATGGGAAATGTTCTTGTAATGTCTGAGGAGTACATCCCGTATTCTGCAGCAGCATCTATCAATAAAAGTTTCCCATCCTGAAGTTCCTCTCTGTTTGTTGCGTAGTGAAGAATGCATGAGTTGTCTCCTCCAGCCACTATTGAGTTATACCCTAATCTTTCAGCTCCCAGGTGATAGAAAGTCTTTTCCATTTCAGCAGCTACTTGGTATTCATAGTCTCCAGGTTTTGTAAATTTCATTGCAGCAAGATGGCCTTCAATACTTATATCACATGCTTTTTGTAATAACTCTAATTCTCCACTTTGCTTTATTAATCTTAATTCTGAGAGTATTGGCTGGATCGAGTGAATGTTGGCTTTACTAAAATTACCTCCCCTTTGGTCGTAAGGGACTGCAAGGTTTAATATCTTCTGATCAATTTCTTGAAATACACTTGATGAATAATCACAATAAATTTCTGTATGGCCTTTTAATAAGTTTATTAACTCATCGCTGTATTGTGAATTTGAATACGCCTTGGTTGCTCCATAGAGCTCTATCGCACCTTGTTGGCCAATTCTTTTACCATCCCAAGTTTCCATTTCTTCGTTTTTATCCAATACAAACATGTGAAGTTCTGGTACTGAATCATTGACTAATATAACGGCATGTGCATCTGGCTCCGGCCATTCTGTGAGGTAATGAAAATCTGAAAACTGACGAAATTGATAGTTTGCGTCATTATTTCGATAAACAGTTTTATTGCCGTGTATTAGAACTGCACCATTTTTTACTACTTTTGCAACTCTTTCTCTAGCTTGTTTTGATAAATTCATAACTCCAATAAGGATAATGTATTAGTAGGCTGTTTTACCAATACTATTTATAAAGAAAAAGGAGCGACTAGCGCTCCTTTTTAAAAACCAGTTTAACTGGAACTCTACTTCAGATTTTCAGCTGAAGCTTTGCCGTTTTTTTCTACAATCTCAAATTCAACCTCTTGATCTTCTTCAAGATTATTCATTCCAGCATTGCGTACTGCGGTGATGTGAACAAACACATCTTTATCACCATCTTCAGGTGCTATGAAACCATAGCCCTTGGTTTGGTTGAACCATTTTACTTTGCCCTTCGGCATATATTCTCCTTATTAGTCTGTGTCTTTCGACTAGATTACTTTAGTAGTAGAGATTATTTAAATATAATTTTTATTTTCTGTTTTATCATACAAAATAAGCTGTTTTTATTAACTTTTTACACTTTACAAAAATTTTTTAGATATTTTCCTAATATTTTTCCCCAATATGTCTCATTATGCATGCCTTCTTCTTCGGTTGAATATTCATATTGCAAGCTCTCTTTAATACAATATTTTTCAATTAAGTTAACCCCCGAGACATAGAATTTATCGTTCGTTGAAAAGTCTAGTTCCCATTCTTTTGGGAATATATTTTTTACATGATCACCAAAAACATGTCCTTCTTTTTTACCTGTATAGAGATAAAGGAAAGTGTTTTTATTTAATTTTTTAATATCTTTTAAAACACCAGGGAAACCAAACCAAAAAGCTGGTGATAAGCATATTACATTATTGAAGTCAGGGTTAACTATTGAAAACTTGATTGCCATTAATGCCCCCATAGATGCTCCCAATACATGCTTTTTAGATCCCGAGATGTCTAAATTAAAATTCTTAAGTACTGATGGAATGACATCTGAGTTAATCATTTTAAGGTGATTTAAAGAAACTTCAGAATTTTCACGGGGATAAGGATTGTACTGTATTTGTCTTTGACTATTAGAACTAAGAGCTATAACTAGTATATTTTTTTTCTGATCATTTTCTGCTTCGCGTAACAGTTTCTCAAGATTAAAAATAATACCGTAATAACTAGCTTCTTTATCAAAAAGATTCTGACCGTCAAAGCTAAGGATGACATCTGTAATTAGTTTTTTAGAATCTGGAAGCCGAACCAAAACATGGTTAGTGTCTTTTAAAGTTTGATCCTTAATTGGTTTACTTATATATAAATTTTCATGTATTTTTTTGTTGGAGTATTTTGAATACTTAAGCATTGATATTGGCCTTAGCCAAGAACGTCTTCAATGTTTTTTGAAATACCTATAGCTTTTTTTTCACTGCTTGAAATAATCAAAACAACATTATCTCCAGCTATCGATGCTACTACATCATCTAAATATAAATTATCTATTGCTTCCGCTACAACTTGTGCGGCTGCCGTAGTAGTTTTTACTATAACTTGATTTAAAACTGACTCTACATCTAGAACAAAGTCATTAAGGGCATTTATGGCTATTTTTTTATGAGCATTATTGTCTTGGTCTTTAGGTAGAACGTATACAAGTAGACCATCTTTTTGCCTTTTTTTTATTGCCCCTAACTCATTCAAGTCTCTTGAAAGAGTTGCTTGAGTAATTAGAAGGCGATTTTTTTTCAAGATACCTTTAAGTTGATTCTGGGATGATATCTTTCCATCATCTATTAAATCAGCAATTATTTTTTGTCTTTGTAGTGTTGATTTCGCCATTGTATAAATATACATGATTATGCATACTTATACAATTACAATTTTTTAAAAATTGTTTCAGCAAGTTGTATTGCCTCTTCTTTAGAGACTTCACCCTCATTGAGCCTTTGTTCATAAAGTGCTTTCATTATTTTTCCAACAACTGGACCCGGCTCTAAGTTAAAGATTTCCATTATGTCATCCCCAGATACTGGGGGCCTCAAGTTTGATAATTCTTCTTTTTCTTTAACTTCAGCTATTCTTGCTTCCATTTCATCAAGGTATCTGTTAATTTCGTCGTATTTTTTTTGATTTTTTGTAGTTATATCTGCTCGGACTAATTCATTCAATTCATTAATCAAATGACCAGAATCAACTATGTACCTTCTAACAGCAGAGTCTGTCCATCCCATTTTAAAAGTATGAGGACGCAGATGATTTTCTACAAGTAGACATATATCCTGTATTTCTTTTTTGCTAAATTTTAATCTTGTCAGTATTTGTTTCGACATTCTTGCTCCAACAACTTCATGATGTCTGAAATGAACTTTTCCATTTTCAATCCCTTTTGTTTTAGGCTTACCAATGTCATGAAGTAATGCTGCAAGTCTTGAAATGATGTTTGGAGAAACCCTTTCGACAACAATCAATGTGTGTTCATATACATCTTTATGATGATGTTGTGGGTCAACTTCTATTTTTAGCTGATCAAGTTCTGGCATAATTTTACTACTCAATCCGCTTTCAACAAATGCCCTTATTGCGAGAGTGGGATTATTACCAATTAGTAATTTTGTTAATTCGTCTCTTACTCTTTCATTACTAACTATTTCTATTCTCTCAATATTTTTATTAATAGCATCAAAGGTTTCTGTATCTGGAGCAAATCCGTGTGAACTAATAAATCTACATGCTCGTAACATTCTCAGTGGATCATCAGAAAATGAAATATCTGCAGAAATTGGAGTAGTTATTATTCCTTGAGAAAGATCTTTAAGTCCCCCGTATGGGTCTATTAATTCGTTTTTTAAAATATCATAAGCTATTGAATTTATTGTAAAATCTCTTCTTTTTAGGTCATTTTCAAGATTGCTTGAACTTGTAATTTCTGGCTTTCGTGAAGATTCTTCATATTGGTCTTCACGAAAAGTTGTTACGTGTAGAGAGAAGTCATTGTAAAGAGCTTCAATTGTTCCAAAAGCTTTTCCAATTTCTGTAGTTTGGAACCTATTCTCTTTAAAAAGATTTAATGATTCATCAGTCGTTGCATTAGTTGTGAAATCAAAATCTGTTGTTGGAATGTCTAAGATTCCATCCCTAACAGCACCACCTACTAAATAAAACTCGAAACCAGCTTCTTTATAAAAGGTTGCTACATCCACTAAAAATGGGTTGTCCTTCAAAACTTTTAATAATGTTGTTGGTACCATATTGTTAGCTTAGAAGAAGAATGGAAACTATACAGTATGAATTCAAAAGTTGATTTTGCGGCTGGTGGAATTGTTTTTCACAATAACTTAATTGTCATTGTGAGAAATAAAAGAGGTGAAGAAAATTCTGACGAAAGCTTCTGGGGGTTTCCAAAAGGACATCTTGAAGCTGGTGAAAAACCATCAGAAGCAGCTCTGCGTGAGGTTTATGAGGAAACTGGTTTTAAAGTTGAGTTAATCAATGACACTCCAATTGCTGAATCGAGATATGAAATTAAACAAGAAAAGGAAACAATCAACAAGACCGTTTGGTTTTACGAAATGAGAGTTCTGAAAGCTTTTGATAGAGAGCCTGATCATGAAATATCTGAATTAGCAATTGCAAGCTATGAAGAGGCTCTTAAGTTGTTAACTTTTGAAGAGGATAAAAAGATTTTAAAATATGTTTTTAACAAATGAAAAAAAAATAAATTATACGTTTAGTGGCTCTTTTTATACAAGGAAATGGAACGACTACCTCCCTTATGTGTATTTTGAAAAAATATATGGTGGTCATGGTCTTTTAAAGAAAGTCATAAATCTTTCAAAGGAAAATAATACAATACTTCATTCCTCTATGATCAATGAAAACCAAGTAGAGTCCTGGAAATCGGCTGGGTGGGTCCCTTATAAAAACTTATACGTCTGTGACCTCAACCTGAGAAATTTAACCTTAAACACTCAAGAAAACCAAGTTACTATTTCTCAAAAAAAACTTGAAGTAAAAGATTTTTCTTATTTGTTGGATTTGGATAAAAATATTTTTGACGAGTACTGGAGAAACTCTAGTTCCTCTTTTCATGAGACCCTGAAAAGTTGTTTTAATAATTATCTATTTCTTCAAGAAAGAGATGGAAAATTAATCGGATATGCGATTTTAGGAGAAACAAGAAATCTCTCATATCTTCAACGAATAGGTGTGGATAAACAATATCAACAACAGGGTTTGGGGGGAGAGTTACTTCAAACAGTTTTAGCATTTGCAAAGAAAAGGAAATTTATAACAATGAAACTGAATACACAACAAGATAATGAGTCAGCATTAAATCTATATAAAAAAAATAGTTTTAATGTCCAAAAAAACAAATTAATTATTATGACTACCGGCTAGTAAGCGACCTTCGTGTATAAAGTTTGTAAAGAATAAACCTAAGTAGCTTATTATTACATTATGGAAGATGATAAATTTTTAGAAACGTTTGAAAGCCTTATTAAAACCATTAAGGATCTAATAGTCAAACCTGTTAAAAGGTTCACTGGTTTTGCTACCCTTGGATTGCTTTTGATAGTTCTCCTCTTAACTGCTGTAGTGTTTCTGTTTATGGGTATTTTGAAAATCATGCAAGGACTTGGTGTTCTTATCGGTGTAAATCCCACAGGATTTGCACTATCTGCACTAGGTATAGTTTTTTTAGTTTTATCATTAAACAATTACAGAAAGAAGAATAAAAATGCATGAAATAGCAATAATAGGTTCTGGTCCTGCGGGTTATACAGCAGGAATTTATGCCGGAAGAGCAAGTTTAAATCCAATATTATTTGAAGGCCTTGAATCTGGGGGTCAACTTATGTTAACAACAGATGTAGAAAATTATCCAGGATTTGAAGAAGGAATAATGGGACCCGAACTTATGCAGGTCTTTAAAAAGCAAGCACAAAGATTTGGGACAGAAATTAAAACAGAAACTATTAATTCAATCGAGAAGATCGATGAGGGTTTTCTATTAAAAAGTTCTAAAGAAAGTTACGAATTTAAAACAGTTGTTATTAGTACCGGTGCTTCAGCAAAATGGTTGGGTGTTAAGGGAGAAAAAGAACTACAGGGATATGGTGTATCTGCATGTGCGACTTGTGATGGTTTTTTCTTTAAAGACCTCGAAGTCATGGTCGTTGGTGGTGGTGACTCCGCAATGGAAGAAGCTCTCTTCTTAACTAAGTTTGCAAAAAAAGTACATGTTGTTCACAGAAGAGACTCTTTCAGAGCAAGCAAAATTATGCAGGATAGGGTGTTAGAACATGAAAAAATTAATGTTTTATGGAATAAAGAAATTACTGAAATTAAGGGCGATAAAAAAGTCTCTTCGGTTGTAGTTAGGGATATTAAAGAAAATACTGACGAAGAAGTAAATATCGATGGAGTTTTTCTTGCAATAGGACATACTCCTAATGTTTCTTTTCTTGATGGAATGGTTGAACTTGATGATAAGGGCTATATAAAAACAGGTTTTACTACTGATACAAGCACATCAATTCCAGGTATTTTTGCAGCAGGTGACGTTGCAGATTCTATCTACAGACAAGCAATTACAGCTGCGGGAACAGGTTGCCAGGCTGCAATAGATGCTGAAAGGTGGCTAGACAATTAGTCTCGATATCCTCACTCTGTTGAAGGGATTATCAGAAGTTGAGTTAGAAGATCTTTGCAACAAATTAATGTATGCGGGTTATGCCTCCTCCGATGACTTTAATGAACTGGTCTCCACAATTACACTATTTCTTGATGATAAAAACTTAAATAACTTGGGTGATAAAGAAGATTTGTGGTTAGAACTAATCAACAATGGTTACAAACTTGGGGATAGGATACTAAATTATAATGAACCTTCGCTGTACGGTTCAGACATAGAGGAGCTCCAAGAATTATTGTCCAGACTTGGTTTCTATTCAGAACCTATCAATGGTGTATTTACTAAAGTTCTTGCTGACGCCGTAACGAGATTTCAAGAAAATAGGGGATTGTCAATAGATGGGAATGTTGGTCTAGGAACAGTGAAAGAAATAAGGAAACTAATAAGACCTAATTTAAGTACGTCTTTGAATGAAGCTATAAAATCGATTTCACCAAATTTACAGACATCAACAATAGGGTATACCGTTTGCTTTAATATTCCGAACGACGAAGAGTATTCAGATCAAATTGAAACTTATGAAATTACCAAAAAAATATCTATAGAAAATAATATTATCCCTTCATTTGCGTCTGAAGTGGGCATCGAGACAGTTGAAGAAAATATAATTAATTATGTTAATAAACTTCAACCTACACTTTTTGTTTCATTTAAAAATTCAAGCGAACAGTCTGTAGCGTATTTTAAAGGTAGTTTTTCTGAAAGTATGCTTGGGAAAAAACTTGCAAACGAACTAAGTGAACAATTAAAAGTTGAAAGTTTGGGAAAAGCCTATAGTTTGTTAAAAAATACAAAATCAGTTTCACTAATCATTTTTGGTAATTATTACCAAAATACAAATATCAAAGAAATATTGCAAATACTCTTATCTAATGTAAATAATAGCTTTGAAAGTTAATCAATTTTTTCAATAAAACTTTTTAAAGATTCTGAAGAATTAAAATTTAAAGTAACTTTATACTTACCTTTTTTGTTTTGAACCTCTGCTTTAGATCCAGTCTTATCTTCAAAGTATTGTTTATAAAATAATGAAGTTTCATCTGAGTCGTGTTCCGTTGAATTTAGATTCCTCACTTTATTTTCAACTTGTCTACTTGATAACTTGAGATGTTTAATCTCATCAAGTATTTTCACCTGAAGCTCTTTTGATAAGTTTATAAGAGGTCTAATTTGTCCCATAGTCACTTCATCAGATTTCAAAGCATCGATAACCTCTGAAGAGAGTTTTGATAAACGAAGAGAGTTGGAAACGTATGACCTACTTTTGCCAACTAGGAGTCCTACTTCTTTTGGGTCAAGATTATGATTCTCTATTAGTTGTTTAAATCCTGTAGATTCGTCTATTGCATTAAGTTGGTCTCTTTGAATATTTTCTACTAACCCTATTACAGCAGCATCTCTAGAACTTACATCTTTAATCAGGCATGGTACTTTGGAAAGGTTTGCTAACTTAGAAGCTCTTAACCTTCTCTCCCCAGCAATTAATTCGTATTGATTGGCACTAATTTCCTGGACAATAAGAGGTTGTAGGATACCGTTCCTTTGAATTGACTCAGCAAGCTCGCTTAATTTAGAATCATTAAATTGTGTTCTGGCTTGAGAAGAGCTTTCACGAATATTCTCTAAGTCTATTTCAACTGCTTTAAACTCTCTTACATTAGTATCTGTTATCAGAGTGCTCAGTGATCTCTTCATTTAATCCAACTTTCTTTAATAGTTCCTTAGCTAAATCAAAATATTCTTTTTTTGACTTACTGTCTTCTTTAAAATCTATTACCGTTTTAGCATAAAATGGTCCGTCTGCAATTTCAGCTGTTTGAGAAATTTTTGAAGTTAACAATTTATCAGCCAGAAGGTACTCTAGTTCAGATACAAACTCTAAATAACTACTTCTTCTTTTGTCTATCTGATTTAAAAGGACGCCTAAAAATAGAGGGTTGGCATTATTTATGGATGAGATTGTTTTTTTTGCAAACTCCATAGCTTGAGCAACTCCTTCTACTGCAAGAAACTCTGGTTTGGCAGGTATCAAGTAATAGTCTGATACAGATAGTGCTTCTTGAACTAATGAACTCATTGTTGGAGGTGTGTCAATAATAATTATTTCATACTCCTTAAAAATAATATTTTGAAAAGCCTGTTGAAGTTTTGAACCGCCAACTATTTTTTCTTCATTGAACTTTGAAATCTTAATATTTGAGCTCAATATATCCAGATTTTCTGTAATTAATCCTGGTTTTATTACTTCTTTTTTTTCAAGTAAATCAACAGCATCTGTGAATTTATCTGTGTTTTTATCATAATTCAGATAAGTAGAAACATTGCCCTGAGGGTCTAAATCTAGAACCAGTGTTTTATACCCTAAACTAGCAAAAACTGAAGCTACATTAACTACAGTTGTTGTTTTACCAACGCCACCTTTTTGGCAAATAATGGATATTGTCTTCACTTAACTGTTATAACATCAATAAATCTATATTCGTTAGTATTGATAAAAAACTTTTCTTGTTTCACGTGAAACTTTTCAGTTAATTGATCATAATTTTTAGAATTTGATGAAATAATGTAGGTATTGTTTTTATTGATTTCCAGATTTTTTTCAAGGGTTTTAACAAGACTATTTTTAGGAATATAACACCTCATTACAAAGGTTGTATTTTCTTGCTGTTTTAGAAGTATTTGCGCATCTGCTTTTATTGCTTGTAGGTTAGAAAGTTTCTGTGATTGTAAAAAACGTTCAAGCTCATAAACCCTTTTTTGCTTAATGTCTATTAATTTAACGTTATTGTTTGAAACTATACCTAATGGAATACCTGGGATGCCAGCACCAGTACCAAGATCATATATATCTTCTGTACTACAATTTATTTCTAACATTATTTTATAGAAATAAAGAGAGTGGACTATAAACTCATCCCAAATGAATTGGTCGTTTTTAGGACTTATTAGTCCTGTTTTAACACCTGTACTAGATAGCCAGGAATGGTAAGGGAGTAGTTTTTCTACTACATTATTTGAAAAATCTTTACCCCAACTTGGTATTTGGGGGTCAAAAGTCATTCTTCTTCTTTTTTAGACCCTTGATCTCCACTGGGAGCAAAAACTACGGACCTATAAGGCTCTCTTCCTTCAGAATAAGATTGTATGCCATCAATTTCAGAAACAGCGTCATGTAGTGTTTTTCTATCTACAGAATTCATTGGTTCTAGCATTACTTCTTGATGATCTTCTAATATTTGCTTAGTTAGTCTTTCAGCATATATAGTTAAAGCTTCTTTTCTTTTAACTGCATAATCAGCTACATCAAGCCTTAATCTTGTCCCAGCACCAGTTTTTCTTTGAATAACAGTTCTTGTTAATTCATGAAGAGATCGAATAATAGTTCCTTTATCTCCTACTAAAGCCTCTGTTTGCTCACCTTTTACAGCTACTAATAAATTTTGGTCATCGACTTCACCTGTTACTTTACCCTCTAAACCAAATGAAGAAATTAATCCTTCTAAAAATTTAATAGAAACATCGAGTTGTTCTTTAGGATCAGCTTCAACTCGTGGTTTTTTTTCATAAGTTTTTTTCTTATCATTATTTTTAGGTGTTCTTTTGTTCTGGCTGTAGTTTCTTGAATTGCCGTTACGATTGTTTCCATTTCTTGTATTGTTTTTTACACCATTTCTTACTGAAATTCTAACTAATGCTTTAGTTCCACCAACTCCGAAGACTCCTCCTTCAGGTTCTCTAAGTATGTTTATATTTGCTTGAGTTGCATCTTCTAAACTAAGTTCTTTTAACCCAGCTTTTATAGCGTCATCAATGGTTTTGGCTTCAACTTCTACCCATTTATTAGACATTATTTTCTCCTTCGTTTTTTTCTGTTTTTACGAGGATCATCCTTCTCATCTGTTGTATCGGTTGATGTTTCTGGTTTATTATTATCCTCTTTTAGATCTTTTTGATTTTCTTTTTGTTTTTGGTTTTCTTCTATTTTTACTATTAATGCTTGTTGTCCAATCCTAAAAATGTTTCCTGTAAGGAAATAAACAACCAATCCTGATGGTAAAGTCCATGAAATAAAACCAAAAAACAATGGCATGATTTTACCTATCATCTGCATTTGTTGTGCTTGTGGATTGTTTGCATTACCTGATTTCTTGGTTAATTGGCTTTGTTGATACAACGCAGTCAAAATAACAAACAATATAAGCACTAAATATGGGACTCTATCAATCCAAGCAGCTATTTCTGAAGCTGGTATTTGAAGATCCATAGTAAAAAATAAAACGCCTGATTGGTCCCCAAGTTGGGAAAATAAAGCAGCTTCTTTAGGAATAAAATTTAGAGGCTCTCTTAGTACTCTAAAAAGAGCAAACCAGACGGGCATTTGGATTATTAATGGAAGAACACAACCAAGAGGATTGATACCTTTTGTTTTATATAACTGAGCTATTTCTTTGTTTAGTTGTTCTTTATTGTCTTTATGTTGTTTTTGAAGTTTTTTGAGTTCAGGTTGAATATCTTGCATCCTCTTTGTAGATCTTGTTTGTCTAAGTGTTAATGGAAATATGATTATGTTTATAATTACAGTTAGGACAACAATCGAAAAGCCATACGAACTTGTAAAATCAAAAGAATATGAGAGTAAAAACCCAATAGCGAGAGCGAATGGTTCTAATATTGCCAATTTTTACCAAATTTCATGTAAATTGGATTACAAATGAAGATTCTCTTTGTCATTACAGGAATTGAGGCTATAAAACCTCTTTTATTTATGGAATCAAGAATTACATCGCTGCATGATGGATAATATAAACAATTACCTTGTCCAAACCCAAAAAAATTGAGTAAAGATCTAAGGGTAATGTAAAAAATTTGTGATATTTTCATTTAATTTTAAGTTCCGGGTGAGATATTAACGTTTCTGTAATTTCTTTTAAACTCAACTTTGACGATTGAATTGATCCAATTACATATATATCAACGTTTTCTTTTATCTCTAAACCCTTTACAGCCTCTTTTGTCCTTCTTTTAAATTTATTTCTATTAACAGCGTTTGTTCCCTTGCTTGAGATGTTTATTCCAAGCCTTGACGTTTCTAGGTTATTTATTTTTAAATAAATTTTTAAACCATTAGCTTTAATAGCGTTTTCGTCTTTTTTCAGGTTTTTAAAATGATGACTAGTATTAAGAGCAGTAAAGCTTACCAATTATCTACGCAGAAATTATCTTGCGTCCTTTGCCTCTTCTCCTTTTAAGGATTTGTCTTCCAGCTCTGGTGCGCATACGTAATCTAAAACCGTGTTTTCTACTTCTTTTTCTGTTACTAGGTTGATAAGTTCTTTTCATTTTTTTCCTGTTTACTCACAATAAATCAATAAATTATTTAAACAAACTAAATATATATTTTTATTTAGAGTTCGCGAAATCTAAATTATCTTCGCGAAAACTTAACTAACTAAGATATACAATCTATTGGTTATTCGATTTTTTCATGTCTAATAATTCAAAAAAGATCAGCAATAATTGAGTTTCTTAAGCCCTTTCTGATTTTGAAGAATATTAAGTTTGCTTTTCACACTCTATGAAATCTTTTACTTTTTTATTAGTTTTATATAAGACATGACTGATAATTTAAACCTCTTTAAACAAAAAATTTTTGAGGAAGACCTCTCTAAAACAGAAACCTATTGGTTAGACCAGGTTGAGTTCAAAGTCGAAGATGATAGTTTGAACATCTGTGTTAATTCTGAATTTGTTAAAACTTCTATAGAAAAAAAGGTTTTTGACAAAATCTTAAGTGTTTCAAAAAATATTACTGGTATAAATGATTGTATATTCGTTTTAGATCCGAAGAAAAAAATTGCTTCAAGCCATGTTTTTGAACCAAGCGTTCAAAATATTCAAAACACACTTAATAAAGAAGAGGTTGAGGATATCCGAGAGGTTAATATGGAAGTTTTTGATAATCTTCTGGTTGGAAGCTCTAACAACCTAGCTATTACTGCTGCTAAAAATGTTGTTCAAGACCCCGGTAGTAGATTTAACCCCCTTTTCATCCACGGTCAACCTGGTGTTGGTAAAACTCATCTATTAAAGACGATGGAGGAGTCTTCAAGGTCTTCATATTATATTGATTCCGAATCTTTTTTAGAGTCTTATGTTTCTGGAATAAAAAATCAAAGCATTGACTTGTTTAAGAACAAGATTCGCTCTGTTGATATGTTGCTAATCGATGATATTCAATTTTTTATGGGAAAAAAGGGTGTATCTGAGGAACTTTTTCACACAATTAACTATTTTTTAAACAACAACAAGGCTGTTGTTTTGGTTTCAGATCAAAAACCACAAGAATTGCTCGGTTTTCCGGAGCGTTTGATTTCAAGAATCCTTAACGGTTTAGTAACAGACATAGAACAACCTAGTACTGAAATGTTTAAAGACTTTCTAGAGGACGTTAATGTTAAAAACGAGAACAGCTTGCTTACAGAATCTAATATTGAAGATTTACTTTCTATAGAGATATCAAGCTTTAGAGATATTAATGGAATTGTTAATAGTTTAATAATAAATAAACAAACAGGTGTCAGTAACTCCGAATACATAACAGGGTTGATTCAATCTTCATCAAAAAACAAAACAGTTGCCTTAACTCCTGAGTATTTGTTCGATTATGTATCGAACGTTCACCAAATTGATAAAAAACTGATTGCATCAAAAAACAGGAGCTTGGAGGTTGGAGCAGCTAGACACCTTTTGGTGGCTTTAATGAGGAAACATACCGACTTGTCTTTGAATCAAATAGGAATATATTTAGGAAACCGTTCTCATTCCACTGTTTTGTCTTACTTGAATAAAGCAAAAGCCTCTCCTTTTGTGTTAAAAGAAGTAAACAGTTTCGACAATAAGCTCAATATGGTGGAAGCCTCTTAGTTTTGTTGTCTGAAATGTTTAAAATGTTGAACACAAAAAAGTATGAATTTCTAATCTTTAAGGTGTTTCCAAACATGTCCGACGGCTTTATTATTATTAAATATATATAGGAGTAAATTGAAGTTCAAAATAAAAACGGAAGATCTAAAAAATATAATTTCAACGGTATCAAGGATTGTTGACCCTCGTCCAGCTGCTCCTTCTTTGCAAGGTGTTTACTTCAGAACATTGGAAGACTCTATAGAGGTTATAGGTTCTGATCTCGACATTGTTATCAAAGCAAAAAATAAAGCTGTTGTAGAAATTGAAGGAAAAGCGCTTATTAATGCACGGGTGTTGTCTGACATAGTAAGGAAACTACCTAGAGGAGAAGTTGTTTTTTCCGACATTGGGAGTGAGTTGAAGGTTGAACAGAACAAACTTAATTTCACACTAAGAAAATTAGACGAGAAAACCTATCCGGAAGCACTATTAGAAGATAATTACAATCATGATAAAAGCCAAAACGTGGAACCAATAGAACTTTTTGAATCTTTAAAAAAAGTAGGTATAGCAGCCTCTCCAGAAGGAGGGAGACCAATTCTTACAGGGGTATATTTCAACAATGCTGATGAAAAAACAGAGCTTGCTGCTACCGACAGTTATAGGCTTGCGACACACGACCTTACCGACTTTCCGATAAAAGACGCTGGAATTTTATCTTTCAGGTCTCTTAATGAAACAGCAAAAATCTTTGAACAAACAGAAGAAAAAATATCAATAAACTCAACAGAAAGAGAGCTTCACTTCTATAACGAAAAATTTTCCGCATCAATTAGAAAACTAGAAGGATCTTTTCCAGAGTATGGAAATCTTTTCCCAAAAGAAACTCTTTTCTCAATAGAGGTTAATAAAAACTTTATACTTGAAACCCTAGATAGGGCAACAGTTGTAGCGGAGGGTTTTATACCCGTTAAGCTCGAAATAATAAACGAAGAAACGATGAAAATAACCACAGTCAATAAAGATATTGGTGGAGGGAGCGAAGAAGTTTCTATTAAAACACTTGGTTTAGATGTTGGTGATATCAGTGGTTTTACAATGTCCTTTAATCCAAACTACCTAATGCAAGGTATCGATGCCTTAGATGGTAATACCGTATATATGAGGTTTTCAGGAAACGAAAAACCCGTAATAGTTCAAGGAGAGCACGAATCCTTTAGATATTTACTAATGCCAGTTAGACCGAGCTAATGGAGTCTAGAGATCCAACTAAAATAAACGCTGAAAAAAACACTTTAGGTATTAGTTTTTCGAAATCAAAAAAAATAGAAAACTACTTTTTAAAAAATAAATATAAATGGTCAAATGAAATATCTTTAGGACCCGTTTACAACGACATAGCTACAATTTACACAAATTCAACAAGAGTGAGAGACCTTATTGAGCTAGAGGAACAGAAAATCCTTATAGATTTTGAAAAAAAAACTCAAATTAAACTCCTTTCAATTGATGTTCAAATCTTAAATAACCAACAATAACTGTCTATTTCTACTAAAATGGGATTTCAGCAAGGGGCTGTACACAAACAAATATAGAAACGTTTCTTAGGAGATCCGTGCCAAAAAAAGATTCAAATACCTATGATTCTAAGGATATAAAAATTCTTGAGGGTCTTGAGGCTGTTCGCAAAAGACCAGCTATGTACATCGGTTCAACCGGTCCGATTGGGTTACATCACTTAATTTGGGAAGTGGTCGACAACTCTGTTGACGAAGCTATGGCTGGTAGGTGTACAGCTATAGAAATACAATTGGAAAAAAACGGATCTGTAACAGTTTCTGACAACGGAAGCGGTATTCCGGTTAAACCACATCCAAAAACAAAAGTTTCAGCACTCACAACTGTTCTAACCACCCTACATGCTGGCGGTAAATTTGAGTCGGGAGCTTATACCGTAAGTGGAGGCTTGCATGGTGTTGGTATATCAGTAGTGAACGCGCTATCTGTATTTGTTAAAGTAGAGGTTCAAAGAGATAACCATGTTTGGACTCAAAATTTTGATTTTGGAAAACCCACATCAAAGATAAAAAAAGGTAAAGCCTCTAAAAAGACGGGTACAAAGGTTAACTTTCTACCAGATCCAAAAATATTCACTGAAACTCAAACTTTTGAATACAACACAGTTTCAGAAAGGATAAGACAAACGGCTTTTCTAAACAAAGGCTTAAAAATTGTTTTAAAAGACAACAGGGTCAAACCGGCAACAAAAGAAGAATTTTTATATAAAGGCGGATTAACAGATTTTGTTGATTATTTAAACGACGGTCACGATGTTTTACATGAAAAAGTTATTTCATTCTCTGATAAAGCCAAGGATTCTGAAATCGAAGTAGCAATGCAATGGAAATCAGAAGATGAAGTGACTATTAAAAGTTTCGCAAACAACATACACACACTTGAAGGTGGAACTCACGAAGAAGGTCTTAGGACAGCTATTACAAAAGCTGTAAATGATTTTGCTAAATCTAGAAACCTCCATTCAGATATTTCACTTACAGGCGATGATATAAGAGAGGGTCTTACGGGTGTCGTTTCCGTGAGGGTTCAGGAACCTCAATTTGAAGGTCAAACAAAAACAAAACTTGGAAATACTGAAATGAAGTCAAAAGTACAAGTATTAGTTAATCAAGAGTTTCCAAAATGGCTGTCAAAAAATACTAAAGAAGGTAGAGCCATTGTAGAGAGGTGTGCACTTGCAGCAAAAGCAAGAATGAGTGCAAAAAAAGCAAGAGAACTAACCAAAAGAAAAAGCATACTTGAAACAGCTGGCCTTCCTGGAAAACTTGCTGATTGTTCTTCCAAGGATCCCTCAGAAAGTGAATTGTTTATTGTTGAGGGAGATTCAGCGGCGGGTCCAGCTAAACAAGCTAGGGAATCAAGAACACAGGCAATATTACCAATTCGAGGAAAGATAATAAACGTACAAAAGGTCACAGAGAACAGAGCTCTACAAAACGAAGAAATAAGCTCTCTCATCAAAGCGATTGGTACGGGAATAAAATCTGAATATAAAGGAGAAGAATCCCGATATGACAAGATAATTTTTCTAACAGATGCCGATGTTGATGGTGCACACATTAGAACACTGCTTCTAACATTTTTCTTTAAATTCATGCCAGGTTTAATTAAAGAAGGAAAGGTTTGGATTGCAGAACCACCTTTGTATAGAGCTAAATCCACAGGAGGGGTCAACTATCTCAAGGATGATGAAGCATTAGAAATATTTAAAAAAGAAAATAAAAATAAAAAATTTGATATCTCTCGATTCAAAGGACTGGGTGAAATGAATGCGGGAGAGTTGTGGGATACTGCGATGAACCCCGAGTCAAGAACCCTTATTAAAGTGAACATTGCTGATGGTAAAGCTGCTGAGGCTAAAGCTGCAGATATGTTTGAAATACTAATGGGTACTGACGTATCAAGAAGAAAAACTTTTATCGAACAAAATGCAAAAGACGTCAGATTTTTGGATGTGTAATGGTAGATAAAAAACCTGCTGCAAAAAAACCTGCTGCAAAAAAACCTGCTGCAAAAAAACCTGCTGCAAAAAAACCTGCTGCAAAAACAAATAGCGAGACAAAGTTAATAAACAAAGAAACAACCATTCAAGTTGAGGATGAGATATCTAAGTCATTTTTAGATTATGCAATGTCTGTAATCGTATCTAGAGCTTTACCCGATGTAAAAGATGGACTTAAGCCAGTACAAAGAAGGATACTGTACTCAATGTATGAGACCGGAATAAGACCAACAGGCCCATTTAGAAAATGCTCAAAAGTTGTTGGTGATGTTATGGGTAACTATCACCCACACGGAAATGATGCAATTTATGGAACCTTGGTAAGATTAGGACAGCACTTTAGTACACGTTACCCACTAATTGAACCACAAGGTAATTTCGGCACACCTGATGATCCCCCAGCAGCCATGAGGTATACAGAGTCAAGAATGTCATCACTCTCATCCCAGCTACTAGATGGAATCGATGAAGATACGGTTAATTTTGAACCAAACTATTCAGGAGAAAGCTCTGAACCAAAAGTCTTACCTGGAAGATTTCCAAATCTCTTAATAAATGGAGCAGAGGGCATAGCTGTTGCAATGGCAACAAACATGCCACCCTACAATTTAAGAGAGATTACTGAAGCTGTAAAATTTACACTAGATACTAAAAACCCAAAACCTTCTGATTACCTGAAGATAATTAAAGCACCTGATTTTCCAACGGGAGGTCTTGTAGTAGATACACCAACGATAAAAGATGCAATTTTAAAAGGAAGAGGATCAATCAAACTAAGGGCCGTTGCAGATGTTGAAGAACTTGGAAAAGGTAAATCAGCCATTATCGTTAAAGAGCTTCCTTACCAAGCATCAATAGACAGAATAATGGAAAAGATTGCATCACTAGTACAAGATAAAAAGTTAGCTGGCGTTTCTGACTTGAGGAATGAAAGTAGTGATAGAAATGGAACAAGACTTGTAATAGAGCTTAAAAGAGATGCAGTTCCACAAGTTGTTCTAAACCACCTGTTTAAACAAACCCAACTACAAGACACCTTTGCTGTTAACTCCGTTGCTCTTGTTGATGGGGTTCCAAAAGTTTTATCAGTTCCCCAACTAATAAATTATTATATTGAACATCAAATCGACGTAATACAAAGAAGAACACAATACAGGTTAAAAAAAGCAGAAGCAAGACTACACATCGTTGAAGGTCTGATATTAGCTCTGGATAAAATTGATCAAATTATAAAAGTAATACGTGCCTCTAAAGATGCAGAAACAGCAAGAATATCTTTGATGAAAAAATTTAAACTTTCAGAAATACAAGCATCTCATATTTTAGATATGCCACTCAGAAGATTAACCGCACTTGAAAGGGAAAAACTAGAAGAAGAAAAAGTAGAACTCAAAAAAACCATCAAAGACCTAGGTGCCATTCTTAAAAGTAGGAAAAAACAAGATGACATTCTTGTCGAAGAGTTGGAAGAAATAACAAGAAAATTTGGTGATGAAAGAAGATCCAGAATTGTTCCGGATGTCGGCGAAGTTTCAATTGAAGACTTAATAGAAGATGAAGAAATTATTGTTTCAGTATCTTCAAATGGTTATGTAAAATCTGTTCCTTCTACTTCTTATAAAAAACAAGGAAGAGGGGGGAAGGGTGTAAAAGCAGCCTCCTCCGATGAAGATGTTATTGAACATTTGTTGTCAACTTCTGTACATGCATATTTATTGTTTTTCACAGACCAAGGAAAAGTTTACAGAGCAAAAGCTCATGAACTACCTAAAACAACACGAACCGCACAAGGGTCTCTTATTCATAATGTTCTTTCAATGTCTCAAGATGAGAAAATTCAAGCCATCATCGATACAAGAGACTATGAGACAGAAAAATTTCTACTCATCATGACAGAAAAAGGAACAATTAAAAAATCTGCTTTTAAAGATTTTGATTCAAACTATAAATCATTGCAAGCAATAAAACTAAAAGAAGACGACAAAGTTGTTTCAGTGAAAACAACTTCAGGAAAAGAAGACGTAATATTAGTTTCTAGAAAAGGCCAGGCTATTAGGTTTGATGAAAATAACCTTAAACCTCAGGGGAGGACAGCAATGGGAGTTCGAGGAATAAAACTTCGAGAAGGAGATAAAGTCGTAGGAGCTGCAACTTCACGTGATGAAACCCTTTTATTTGTTACCGCAAAGGGATACGGAAAAAGAACAAATCTTGATGAGTTTAGAAAGGCTGGAAGAGGTGGAATGGGCGTTAAGGCCTTAAAGGTTACTGATGCAAAAGGAGATTTAATTGGAGCTCGTTCTGTAGATGAAGATACAGAGGTTATGCTTATGAGTACAGGTGGAACTGCTATAAGATGTGCTGTAAAGCAGATAAAGAAAATGAGCAGAGCTGCTCAAGGAGTTAGAGTTATGAAACTTGCTAAAGAAGAAGAAATTTCTGCTTTTATTCCAATAAAGAGCGATTGAAAATGGTCAGAGTAAACAGAGTAAGAAGAATAATTAGGAAGATAGATCCCTGGACGGTCTTAAAAGTAACATTTGTTTTGAATTTTATTGTTGCCCTCACCATTGTTTTAGGGTTTTCCATACTCTGGGTACTTCTGGTTAATGCTGGGGTGCCCCAAGGGTTAGAAGATATTGCAAGAAGGCTAGCTTTGCTTGACGCAGATGCATCACTTGTTGGAAATATTGAGCCACTTTTTTCTTCTGTTGTATTTCTTGCAACTGTTTATCTGTTAACACAAACAGCCCTTGCTACAATTGGAGCTTTTTTCTACAATCTAGTATCAGATCTAGTAGGGGGTATTGAAGTAGTCGTTCTTGAAGAGTCCTACAACGACTCACAGGAAACCTCTCCAACTCCAACACAAGAAGAAAATCAAGACAATAAAGAAACTATGATTATGTCTTTTTCAAAAACCTTAAAAAATCTAAAAAACGAAGACGAAGACGTCGAATAATTTGCTACAATCTCTTAAACAAATAAATTAAAAAGCGAAGTTAGTGAAAATCTAACACTGTCCCGCAACTGTAATTCGAAAGATAAGTCAGGTCGCCTTTTTAGTTATATTAGAACAACAATCCTCGAGAGAAGGAATGAAGTATCAATCTTTTCTCGTGGTAAGAAAGGAACTTATGAAATATAAAATACTAATTCTTGCCGCGTTGATGACAATGTGCACGGGCTCTGAAGAGTCAAGTGTTGAACAAAAAGTTGTTTCGTTATCAACCACACACACCGAAATTATTCAAGTTCTAGGAGGTGAAAATCTTTTAGTTGGTGTTGATTCATTTTCAGAAACAGAACTTCCTATTGAAAAAATAGATGCATTTACTGTAACTGCTGAAGATTTAGTTGAACTAAATCCGGACCTTGTTTTGGTAGCTTTCGATTTTAATGGAATCATTGAGGGTTTAGAAAAATTAGAGATAAGTTATGCACTCCTTCCACCTGCGAGAAATTTTGATGATGTTTATAACCAAATTGAGGAAGTTGGAAAGTTAATAAATAAATCTGAAGAGTCGCTTGAGTTAGTTTTAGCAATGCAAAACGATGTTGAAGAGATTGTTAACAACTTTTCATCAGAAAATATAAATGTATTTCATGAAATTGGATTCACTTATGGCATATATACAGTTAATGAAAATTCTTTTATTGGTGAAATTTATAACCTTTTGGGAATCAACAATGTAGCTAACCTAAAAGAAGACCAATTTGGCAGCGGTTACCCTGAATTTTCAGAAGAAGAAGTATTAGCTTCTAATCCAAACTTAATTGTTGTAGGTCATTCAGATTATTTGAATAAAGATTTATCTACAAGAGTTGGATGGGAAGAAATTACAGCAGTTCAAAGTCAAAATGTTTTCTTTCTAGATGAAAATTTAGCTAACAACTGGGGAGTTAGTACGGTTGATTTATTAAATACCTTATCTGAAATAGCACAATCTCAAGAAGATCCTGGAGTAGTTTATTCAAATCTATATTCTGAAGAGATACAAAATTCCTCAGTCTTTGAAAATAACATACTCTATCTAGTACTGTTTATCTTGATAGGTTTAGTTGGATATTCACGAACTAGACAAAAAGAAAAAGTTTAAGGAGAAAAATGAAGGGTTATTCACAAGATTTATACATATTAGCTTTTGATCACAGGGGAACTATAACTAAAGGTCTTTTGGGTGTAGAGGGTAGAGAACCTACCGCTGAAGAATCAAATAAAGTCACTGAATTGAAAAACATCATCTTTGATGGCTTTTTAAAAGCTAAAGAATCTGGAATAACTGGTGGGGATCCCGCAATACTCGTTGATGAAACTTTTGGTCTAGATGTTCAACAAAAAGCAAAAGAAATGGGGATTAAGTTTGCTGCCCCAGTTGAAAAATCTGGCCAAAAAGTTTTCGATTTTGAATATGGCGATCAATTCGGTGAAAAAATTAATGAAATCGGTGCAGATTTTGTAAAAATCTTAGTTCGATGGAACCCAGATGACGATGAAGAAACTAGAGCAACGCAGGGAAGCAGGATTAAAGAATTATCTGATTGGCTTACAGAAAATGATAAAAAATTTCTTTTAGAGTTTCTTGTACCCGCAACAGAAGAACAACTAGCATCTGTCGAAAATGACCAAGCTCGTTATGATTCTGAGATCAGACCTATGTTAGCTGTCAAGGTTGTAGAGGAAATGCGTGAAAGAGGAGCTGACCCAGATATCTGGAAGATAGAGGGACTTGATACAGCTGAAGATTGTGAGAAAGTTGCTGCTGCTATTAAAGCTGGAGACAGAGAAAATGTTATTGCTGTAGTTTTGGGTAGAGGCGCAACTGATGAAAAAGTTAACGAATGGCTCCGTGCAGGATCTTCTGTAGAGGGATATAAAGGTTTTGCAATTGGCCGATCTATCTTTTGGAACGCTCTAAAAAGTTTTCATGAAGGAGAAAAATCCAGAGAAGAAGCAGTTAGTGAAATTGCTGAATCATACCTTGGGTTCCTCTCTGTTTATCAAAACGGGAGTTAAATAAGTGTCAGCAGGAAAAGCTGTTATTGGACAATCTGGCGGACCAACCGCAGTAATAAACAGGTCACTTGTTGGTTTTATTAAAGAAGCAGTAAATCATGATTTTGATGAAATATTAGGTGCAAAACACGGATTAGCTGGGATGCTAGGGGAAGACTTTGTTGATCTATCAAATTTATCTGAATCCCAACTATACGGGATTGGAAAAACTCCTGCCGCTGCTTTAGGTTCAGTAAGACAAAAACCAACTGATTCTGATATTGAAAAATTAATTTCTATATTTGAAAAGCAAAATATAAGGAATTTTTTCTATATCGGAGGAAACGATTCTGCAGAAACAGCAAATTTAGTATCTGAGGGTGCAAAAAATATCGGATATGAAATGAAGGCATTCCACATACCTAAAACAATTGATAACGATCTTCGTGAAACTGATCACTGTCCTGGGTATGGTTCTGCTGCTAGGTTTGTAGCTCACGCATTTCAAGGTGATGATGCTGACAATAGAAGTCTTGGTGGTATAAAAATTAATGTACTAATGGGAAGGCACGCAGGTTGGTTAACAGCTGCTAGTACACTAGGAAAATCTACAGAAGAAGATGGTCCTCATCTAGTTTATGTCCCAGAGAAAACTTTTAACATTGACACATTCTTAAAAGAAGTAAAAGAGGTCTACGATGCTCTTGGAAGATGTGTTATTGCTATTTCCGAAGGAGTTCACAACGAAGATGGCGAATACTTTCTACAAACATATGCTGACCAAACCGGTTCAGGACTTGCCGGTAAAACTGATAGTCATGGAAATATTCAACTATCTGGTTCCGGAGCCCTTGGAGATACTTTAACAAACATAGTTTCTGAATACATAGAAGGAGCGAGAGTTAGAGCAGACACATTTGGATACTTACAGAGATCATTTATAGCTGATATCTCTCAAGTTGATGCAGAAGAAGCAGAGAGAGTTGGACAACATGCAGTTATTGCATCAAAAGAACTTGATAGTGGGTCTGTAATACTTAAAAGGCAATTTTCAGAAAAATATCATTGTGATGTAGAGGTTGTTGACCTTCATAAAGTCGCAAAACACACAAAAGATATGCCACAAGAATTTTTAGATCCAACAAGACCATATGTTACAAACGAGTTTTTTGAGTATGCCATGCCACTTACTGGTGGGATAGAACCTAAAACTCAAATTTTTGTATAGATGACAAAAATAACGCTATTAAAACAAGACTTTGAGGCTTTTTGGGAAGCAACAGTAAGATATTACGAACTGGATCCCCAAGGTGTTATGCATAATGCAAACCACGTTGCATTTTTCGACCAAGCAATTACTGCTTATTTTAAATATGTTAATTATGACTATCTAAAAGATATCGAGGATACAAACAAAGACTTTCACACTGTTCAAGTTTTGGTGCAGTACAACAAACCTCTTTATTTTGACCAAGTAGTAGAGGTTGGTACAAAAATTAAAGAGATAGGCAATTCAAGTATGACTTGGATAATGGGAATGTTTTTAAAAGAAACTGGAGAATTGGTAAGCTCCTGTGAGGCAATTCATGTTTACACAGATCAAAAAACAATGAAACCAACTCCAATAACAGAAGACCTTAAAAAAAAGTTAAAATTATAAATTTATTGAAGAAACTTTCTTATTAAATTCTCAGAATAGATGTGTTAAATTAAATGCATATGAATATAAAAAAGATATTAATATTTAGCTTATTCTTTAGCTTCTGCTCCCCCTCGGCTAACGAGGGCATTGTTTCTTTGTCGAACGAAACAACCACAACTCTAATAGTAGCCGAAGAAGACTACCCAATAATTTTAACTCAATGTCTAAATGAAGAAAAAGGCTACAACATATTAACTCCATTTGATGTTCAAGATTTAAAAACAACTCTTGATCAAATGAGTAATACAAAAGATGAGAGAACACAACTTTTGGAAGATGTCGATTTTTGCGTAAATAAATACAATCTTTTTTCTGAATCTAACACAACAAACCCGGATGAACTAGCAAAATTATATGATGAAAATCTAGAACTAGCTAAATGTCTCAGAGAAAAGGGATTAAATGTACCTGAGCCCAATCAGCAAGAACCAAAGCTTGATTTAACCAACCTAAAGGAGTCAAAAGAAGATATCACTCTTCTACTGCAGGAATGTGGATTTAGTAAGTAATAAGTATTTAAAAACTTACTATAAACTTAGCCCCACCAAGGTCAGACTTATCTACTGTAATCTTCCAACCATATTTTGAAACAATATTTTTTACAATACTTAAACCAAGACCTTTACCACCAACATTTCTTGTTCTTGATTCATCTTCTTGCCAAAAGGGAGTAAATATTAAGTCATAATTTTCTGGATGAATTCCAACTCCATCATCCTCAATGATTATTGAGGGAGCTTTGTCAACTATGTCGGTACTAATTATTACTTTGTTCAACTTAAATTTTTCTGCATTTCCAATTAAATTATTAAGCATCAATTTAAGAATTTCTTGGTTTGAATCAACCATTATTTCTAGGTTATTTTTGAAATCAACATCGGTATCTTTAATAGTCTTCTTAATTAATTCATTCAAGAGAATTTTCCCATCAGTACCACCACCTTTAGCAGAAGTCTCAAGGATTAACAAAGCTTCTATTATTGATTGGATTTCAATCACATCCTCTTCTATCCCAACAAGAGTTTTCTCGTCTGTATTGTTTTGTTTTTTCAACGTTTCGATTTGTAATTTTAAACTTGTTAAAGGCGTTTTTAGTTCATGGGAGGCATTTGAGATAAATTGTTTCTGACTTATTGAACTTATGTGAACTTTTTCAAGAAGAGAATTAAATGTCGAAATCAACTTCCCAATCTCATCATTGCTTTTTACATCATCAAGTTTTTCCATTTTGTTTAACGGATCAAATTTAGATATTTTTTTTATAGATCTGCTTACAGGTCTTAATGCTATTTCTGTAGAAATTAAAATGCCTAAAACGACAAATATTGAAGCCAAAAGATAACTCAGCACAAAAAATCTTTCAAGGCCGTCAACTGCATTCCTAGAAGTTGACTCACTAAAGCCGACAATAATACTTACTTTTTTGTCTATACTTTCGGTTTTTATAAACTCTAAATCATTTTCATTTATTGCAAATTGATTCTTTGCTAAATTGTAATCATCAATGAGACGTGGGGGAAAAAAGCTATATTCCCTTATGAGTTTTCCACTTTGTTTATCATAGATAAATACAAAATAATCTCCTAAACGTGGGATATTTCTAAGGTTTAACTTCTTATAATCTTTTTCCAATCGTTGTGCTAAATTAGCTCTACCATCTTCTAGTGTTCTTCTGTATCTAACTTCAGCTACTTCTTCTAAAATTTCTGGAGCAACAAAAAAACCACCACCAAGGATTAAAAGAGTTAACAATATAATTTTTGATCTTATCCCCACTCTCTTCATTTAATTCCACCTATACCCAAAACCACGAACAGTTTTAATGTGGTTATCTAAGTTAAAAGGTTTAAGTTTTTTTCTCAGATATCCTATATAAACTTCAACTTTATTAACATCTTCTTCGACTGGATATAAAATTTCCCAGATTTCCTCCAATAGTTCATTTTTTGTGACAATATTTCCATTATTCATTACTAAGAAAGCAAGTAGGTCTAGTTCTTGCTTTGTTAGTTCAATTTCAAGCTCCTTACTTGTAACTTTTCTTGCATTTAAATCAATCTTTAACTCTTGAAACTCCAACAAGGTTTTTTTGTGTTCACCTGTCTTTAATAGTTTGCGAATTCTTGCCAGCAGTTCAACTGTAGAGAAAGGCTTTCTTAAGTAATCATTTGCACCAGTATCCAACCCTTCTTCGACATCGTATTCACCACTCTTAGCTGTTAACATTATTATCGGAGTTGTCACTCCAATCTCTCTAACCTTCGCACAGACTTTATAACCATTCATTTTTGGCATCATGATATCTAAAATTACAAGATCGGGTTGGTCTTCAATGATTTTGTAATATCCAGATTCTCCATCAAAAGATTGATCAACAAAGTACCCCTCACTGAGTAAGGACTGTTTTACTAACTCTGATATTTTCTTATCATCTTCAACTAAAAGTATTTTTTTAACCACAACTTAATAATGACAATATAAATTTATTTATCAAGCGATTGGAGTTATTAACCTCAGGAACCTCACAGGTTTTTAAGGATATCCTAAGGTTGCAGCCGTTATAAAAGAGTATGAAAAAGAAAGGACGAATATGAAAAAATTATTATTAGGAATAGGCGTTTTTGGACTTGCTCTAGGTGTAGGTATTGTTGGCACTTCTTTTGCGGCAGAAATTCCTGTGGCTGAAGAAGTATTTATTCAAGAAAAGGTTTTCCCGGATGAAGGTGGCAAGCACAATCTGTTAGGAGACGTTCTACAAGGACTAGTTGAAGAAGGTACTTTATCGGAAGATCAAGCTGAGACCATATTGAACACAATGGAAACAAAAAAGCTTGAGATAAAAGCAGAAAGAGAAGTAATCAAAAATTTAATCAATGAAATGCTTGAAGATGGAGAAATTACTTTGTTAGAGCTAGATTCAGTAAATACTGTCAGTCAAGAGAAAATAGATCGATTTAAAGAACACTATTCCGAAGAACTTGAAGACGGGGTTATAACTCAAGACGAGTTTAAAGAAAACATGAGAGGACACCACAAAAAAGGACACCATAAATCGAAAGGCAATAGGTAAGTAGTTAAGTATTTGTGTATTGGTTTTCTCCCTAGTCCAATACACATTTACTAAAATGTAACCATGAAAAAAT
>ERZ1046876.459-NODE-459-length-31161-cov-11.291326_pt1 | contig 31161 bp, 64 predicted proteins | sample MGYA00383094_ERZ1046876 | MGnify/ENA primary metagenome ERZ1046876 (study PRJEB29581, sample SAMEA5548364) | metagenome | biome: marine; feature: coastal; material: water | depth 50 m | study: Short-term variability in the microbial, nano- and picoplankton...
TGTCGATCAGGAAGGTAATATCAAAGTTATGACAGTTCAAGAATTAGCGAAGGTGATAAAATGAAAAGTTTTCACGAAATAAGAGAGATGGATGTCAATAATTTTGTTGACATGAATGAAGCCGATCAGCAAGCATATATTAGCGCATTAAGTGAAGAACAAATTGACGAATTAATTAGAAAACTAGCAAAGGGCGCAGCAAGATTAGCTGGTAAAGCGGCTAAAGCCGGAGGAAAGGCTGCAGTTAAAGGGGTAAAAAAAGGAGCTAAGCGTCTATCAACACAAGGCCGGGCAGACGCTGCTAATAAAAAAGCAAATAAAATAGAAAAGCGTCGTAAAGCTCAAGACAATTTAAAAAAGGCTAAAGAAAGATTAGCTAAAGTCAAAGCGAACAAAGGGTAGCTAATGAAATCTTTTAAAGAACAGTCTAATCTTGATGAAAAAACTCTAAAGTTTGGTACTGTCGATCAGGAAGGTAATATCAAAGTTATGACAGTTCAAGAATTAGCGAAGGTGCTAAAATAAAGTGAAAACGTTTCTTGAAATGTTTGATAAATTGCCGGAAGTGTTAGGTGAATTAACTACTCATCAATTGATTAAAAAACTTGCTGCAGATACAATTTTTAAAAAGAAGTATCAACGTGCAATTGATAAAGTAAAAGAGATCATGTATAAACATGGACCTAAACCAAGACATGGCAAAGAATATTATGCAGGCAGGATCGCGAATCAGTATGGTCTTGATTCTCATGTCCTTGCTATAATGATTGATGAACAGTTATCGGAAGGTTCAGAATCATGGGAAAATGGTTTTAAAGAACATTTTGACATAATGGAGGGTGTAAACGATCCTTCTATATTTAAAGCAGTATTCTTAGCAGGTGGCCCAGGAAGCGGTAAATCGTTTGTTGTAGGCAAAACCGCCTTGCAAGCATTAGGCTTTAGATTAATAAACTCTGATGACGCATTTGAAAAGGGATTAAAAAAGGCCGGACTAACAACTGATCCAGAAGATATAGCTTCAGCCCAAGGGCAAGCAGTAAGAGCCAGTGCTAAAACTTTGACCGGTAAGCAGATGAAAATGGCTTTAGAAGGAAGAATAGGAATTGTTGTTGATGGTACTGGTAAAGACTACAGTAAGATTAGAAAACAGGTCGATATGTTAAGGACAATTGGATATGCAGTGCATATGATTTTTGTAAACACAGACTTAGACACAGCATTAGAAAGAAATAAAATGAGGCCTCGATCACTGCCTGGTGATATGGTGACTAAAATGTGGAAAGACGTACAAAAAAACATTGGTAAATTCCAAGGGTTGTTTAGAAATAGAATGATTATTATAGATAATTCTAAAGGATCCGATATAGAAGCCTCAACACTAGAAGCGTATAAAGATATAAAAACCTGGGCTGCAAAATCACCAGAAAACGCAGTAGCATTAAAATGGATAAAGGGGCAAAAGAAATGAAGACCGCAGAAGAATACGCAAGAGATAAAATTGTATCATCGTTTAATAGTAAATGGAAATACCGATACGATAAAGAGCAATATGGCATGAATGATGCATGGAAAATTATTTATTCCGAAGATGAAAACGGTAAACTAGTAGGTGATTGCGAAGACTATGCGCTTACTATTCTTTGGAGATTATGCGGAGAAAGTCATCTTAAGATGTGGTGGATGCTATTAACACATCAGGCCGGTATATGTTTGGTTGGTCCTAGTAAATGGAAAGTATCACACGCCGTGCTAAGATATAAAGGTGAATATGTAGATAACTGGACTAAAAACTTTGGTGGCAAAGAAGCAATCGAAAAGAATCATACATTTCATGCGATATGGGGATATGGATTTGCATATCAAGTAGCGAGTAAAATGATAGTAAGTAAAGTTGTAAGGACTATTAAGGGAAAATAATGCATACGTTTTTAGAACATATTGAAAAGAGATTTGGTTTATATGAAGGTCAACATGTACCTTTAGATCAACCAATGATAGAAATTGATGAAGAGCAGGAGTTAAACAAACCAAAACGATCTAGTGGGAAAAAGAAATATGTTGTTTATGTGAAAAATCCTAAAACGGGTAATGTAAAAAAGATTGAATTTGGTGACGAAAAGGGCGGTTTAACATCTAAGATTAATGACCGAGACGCTGCAAGGAATTTTGCTGCTCGTCATAACTGTGATACTAAAACCGATAAAACTAAAGCTGGCTATTGGGCGTGCAGATTACCCAAATATGCCAAAGACTTGGGGCTTAAAGGTGGTGGATCTTACTTTTGGTAAACCGTACTGGGAAGATGGAGTAATAAGGGAATTTGACCTTTCGAGGGAAGATGCTGAATACGTATGGCATCGTGATCATGATGATAGAGAAATAGAAATTTTAGAAGGAGAGGGTTGGCAATTCCAAATTCAGGACTGTCTCCCTTGGCTTCTAAAAAAAGGTATGGTGTTTAGAATACAAAAATCTGAATACCATAGATTAATCAAGGGTGCAACCCCGCTGAAATTAAGGATATGCAATTATGGTTAGTGCCGCTGAACAACGATTGGAACAAGCTGCAAGACTTGATAGAATCGAAGAAAAAATCGATAGAATGTCAGATGTAATAATCTCGTTGGCCAGAGCCGAAGAGAGAATCGCGACAATGGCTGAATTCGGTAAGCAACAAGGAGAACAGATATTAACTCTTATAAATAGAGTTGATAGGTTAGAAATACTTGTGCGCGAAAATGCGCAAACCGTAAACATAATAAATAAATTATTCTGGATAGTAATCGCGGGCTCAGCCACAGCAATTACAGGAATGCTTTTCATAAAATAGGAGAACTAATATGAAACTTAAAGATAATGCTACTTTAAGCATTGCTGATGCCGTTAGCGATGTGCTTGAAGGCAAAGTAAAAGAGGAAGGAAAATATCCGCATGATATGTTTCATCCTGAAACTGGCGAAAAAGAAGTAGCTAAGGACGAAGCAGAGCATAAAGCTCTTTCCGATAAGGGTTATACACACGAAAAGCCTGAAGTAGACGAAGTTGCTGAGCCAAAAGCAAAGGGTGAAAAGGACTTTAAAGCTAAGCACACTGTTAAAAAATCTGGTGCTAAAGAAGATGGTTCTGTAGTTAAAGAAAATAAAGACTTAGAAGAAAAAGTTGATCCTAAAGAATTGGCTTCTGATATTCCTGAAATGGAACTTTCTAAGTTTCTAAAAAAGGCTACGAAAGCTAAAGGCTTATATTTTGATGGCGCAAGTTTAATTGCTAGTAAAAAGACTAAATTCCCAGATAAAACAACTTTGGCTGGAGCTTTAGATCCTAAAAAGAAGTATACTGTTCAAGATTTAATAAAAGCAGTTGAAACAATGAAGGAAGAAGTTGAAGAAGAAACTATTGAAGAAGGTAAGTTTCCTAAAGCTTTATTGAAGAAAGCAACCGATCTAGCATTAAAAATGGGTGGTAATATGACTGGTGCTGTTAAGAAAATCGAAAAAATGAAGAAAGGTTTATCTGACGATCCAGAAGTTGCAGCTGCTTTACGAATGGCAAATGAAGAAGTTACTGAAGAAGTAGTCACTGAAGCTCATGCTATGAATGAAGCTAAAACTAAAATGGCTGAAGATAAAGAAAGATATCAAAAATTCTTTAAGGCCGCTTTGAAAAAGTTTGGTGTTACTTCACCGGGAGAACTTGAAGGCGAGAAGAAAAAAGAGTTTTTTGATTATGTTGATAAGAACTATGAGGCTGATAACGAATCAGACTAATATTATATATACTATATGATGAAAATTTTTGAAAAGCTGACTAGTAGGAACTTTGAACTCTTCGCATCTCAACATTATAACAATCCGGAATGTATTGAGATCGAAGAGTTTAAAGAAGATTTGACAAGATTTAAGTATCTTAAAAGATTACTTAGACGTTATGAACAATCTGGTGATTTACAAGAAAGGCTAATATTAAATCACATTATAGTTTTGTATAACGTATTTGGTATAAAAGCTGCTAATAGAATGATGTGGTTTAAAATAGAACCAGAGCATTACTCTCAGCTAAAAACCTTTTTGGTATTCTTAAACTATTTACCAGAAGATTATATGGTTGAAATACCTTTAGACACAAACGTAATAGAAAGACTTAGGAACATTTAATGAGTATAGTATCAAGAACAGCAGACTTATTCTACGCCTTTAGATTCCTAAAGCTCTTAGTCACACCTTGGGAAAAAACTGAAGCTTTTGAGTTGGGTATAATAGATAAGTCTGGAAAGACAATTAAGAAAGCTGCAGATCGTAAAACACCACAGGAAAAATCATCATATACTGTTTTCCATAGATTAGTTTTTAATGTAAAGAGGATAATGCAAAAAGTTCCTGGTGGAAGTACCAGATTGGCTACTTATGCCGCAGCACTATTCTTAATCAAAGAAAATGCTAAATTAACAGATGAAGAAATAAAAGATGTTTTATGTAAGGTATTTGATGATTTAGAAGAAACAATCGATCTATCAGAGAGTACAGCATGGTTTGAAAGGGATGGAAAACTGTCTCCAGGATCATACACTCTTACTCAAGATATTGCTTCACCTATTACTGGTGATTTTATTGCACATAGGAATAGTGTAGTACGTGTGGCTGACTTTACGAAACCTAGTGGTTCTATATTTGGATTAAATGTATTTCAAGTGGAACATGTTCTAACAAAACAAAAAATACTCATAACGAGTGCGGATATAAAAAGATGAAAAAATTTAAAGATATGTGGGAAGAAGCTGCTAATTCAGTAGGCGGTGGTGGTGTATCAATGCCGTCAGACGCAGTGCACGATAAGAAAAAGAAAAAGAAAGATATTTACGACGGTAGAACGAAAGCTGGACGTAAATTTGTTGAAAGAATACTTGCAAGAAGGAAAAAAGCCGAGTCTAAAAAAATAGAGAAATAATAGTATGAGCAAATTATTGATGGGTATTATAATGGCAATGGGAGTAGCAGGATTCATGTACTACAATTTTTCTGTTATACCCATGATAAATAAGTTAGAAGAACAGACTAAAGTCATATTAGCACAAGACCTAAGAGACCAAGAGCAGAAAGCGGCCATTGAAGCAATTCAAAACAATCTACAGCAGACTACTCAAGCCTTGAGTGGTTTACAAGTTAGAAATCAAGCATACGAAACAGAAATGGCTGAATACATGGATATATTCAGACGTCATAATCTGTCTAAATTGGCCAGTGCCAAACCTGGTATGATTGAACTAAGAGCAAACACTAGAACAAAGGAGGCATTCGATGCGATTGAAGCAGATAGTCAGCGTATTAGTTCTCTTAACGATTAGTGGTTGTAGTCTGTGGCAACAGGCTCCAAGAGAAGTTGAAATAATCACAAAACCTATTAAAATAGATATAGTACAACCAGTACTGCCTAGAGCAATAGATTTAAAAGAACCCAAATGGTATGTAGTTTCGGATACTAAGATAATTGAGAATTGTCTAAAGAATCCAGAGACTAAGAAACGTGATTGTAAGTTAGGTAGAGAAGATTTATATCCAGAAGGGTACACGTATCTCGATAAGTTTATTGATGATATAAAGAAAAAACATGGCGGAGATATTGTTTTTGTTGCCATGACGGTTGATGATTATGAGCTTATGTCTTATAACACTCAGGAAATTAAAAGATATATTAATCAGCTCGGCGAGGTGATAGTTTACTATAGGAACGTGACAATAAATGATGAACAAGCTGCAGCAGTTGAAATCAAATTGGAGAAAGAAGAAAATGAGTAGAATGAAAGATGATATGACATTATGGGAAAGAGCAGAAATCGCGGCAAAGTTATCAGCTATAGCATATATGAATCCTAAGCCTGCCGATGCAGCTTGTAAAAAATTAGGATTTGCTTCAGGTAAGATTATTAGTAGAGACGGTGCTGAGGTACTTATTGCAAAAGATAGAAACGATATGTGGTTTGCTTTTAGAGGAACTGAACCTGCAAAATTAAATGACGTATTAGCAGATTTAAAAGTAATTAAAAATACAGCCAAAGCCGGCGGTAAAGTTCATGGCGGATTCCAAGAAGAGGTCGATGACGTATGGATGGACATTGTAAAAGAGCTTGATCACAACGATCAACTAAAAGTGAGAAAGGATGTATATTTCACTGGTCATTCATTAGGTGCTGCTATGGCAACCATTGCAACAACTCGTTATACTCCTGAGGAATTATTCACATTTGGGTCTCCAAGAGTTGGAGGTAAACACTTCACCAAAAATATAAAATCACCGCATTACAGATTTATGAATAATAATGACATCGTATGTAGAATCCCACCAGCATGGTTAGGATTTAGACATCACGGTGAAATGATTTACTTTAATAGATTTGGTGATAAGCAACTTAAGCCAACTTGGGCTGATGCGTTCTATGGTATTATTAACTCATGGAAAAGATGGAAATTCTTTGATGGAGTTGTAGATCACGGAATGCCTAACTATGTCCAAGCTATAAAAAGATTGGCGAAGGTGAAGTAATGCATTGGCTATTAATACTTACGCTTAAATCGATATTAGGTTCTATAATCGGATCATCATTCTACCAGTGGTTTCAGGGTACCACTATGGGCATATGGTTTCAAAAGAAAGTTGATCAATATATGGAATACTTCGCTGAGAAATACGACCTTGAATTAGCTAAGAAAGACGCAAAGTTTAGAAAGCAGTATCCTCTTGCTGCGGAAAGGCTGGATCGGTTAGAAAAGAATTCACATCCTTGCAAAGAGCTACACGAGTTTGAAGCATATGCGGAACTAATGGATAGAATAGAGGCCACAGAAGAAGACCTTAATGTAATATGGGAAGTTAACGCCAGACAGATTGTAAAGCACTTAGCAAAAACACCAGAAAATAAGTAAAAAAACCATGTACAAAACTTGACTTTTGTGTTATAATATATATATTATTAATTAAATGACTATGAACAATGGACAACCACGTATGACGATGAATGTAACCAAGCGGAATGGCACGTCTCAAGACTTTGACTTAGAAAAAATACACAAAGTTTTAGAGTGGGCCACCGCTGATATATCCGGAGTGTCTATCTCCGAAATCGAACTAAAAGCAAATATACAACTATACGACAAGATTCCGGCTTATGACATTCATGAGTTACTTATCAAAAGCGCGGCCGAGCTTATTTCAGAGCATACTCCAAATTATCAGTTTGTAGCAGCCAGACTGGTATCTTATAAGTTACGTAAAGAAGTGTATGGCGATTACAAACCTAAGCCATTAGCGCATATTATTATCGATAATGTCGATAAAGAAATTTATGATGGTGGTATTATGAAGTCGTATACACGTGAAGAAATTGACGAATTAGACTCGTATATTAAGCACGATCGCGATGATACCTTTACGTATGCTGGTATGGAACAATTTAGAGGTAAGTACCTGGTACAAGATCGCAAAACAAAACAACATTTTGAAACACCTCAGATATTGTATATGATGATATCTGCTACACTATTTTCTAACTACCCTAAAGATACGCGTATAAAATACGTAAAGGATTATTATGATGCTATTTCTCAATTCTATATATCACTGCCTACTCCAATTATGGCAGGAGTACGTACTCCAACCCGTCAGTTTTCGAGTTGCGTGCTTATCGAATCTGGCGATAGTCTCGATTCTATTAATGCTACTGCAACTTCCATCGTAAAATATATTAGTAAAAAAGCTGGTATTGGTATTGGCGTAGGATCTATACGCGGTGAGGGTGCAAGAGTTGGTGATGGTTCAGTAGTGCATACTGGATTAATACCATTCTTAAAATATTTTCAAGCAGCTGTAAAATCTTGTTCTCAAGGTGGAGTTCGTGGTGGCGCAGCAACAGTGTATCTGCCAATATGGCATTACGAATTTGAGGATCTTGTAGTACTTAAAAATAATAAGGGTATAGAAGAAAATCGAGTACGTCATATGGACTATGCATTTCAATTAAATAAATTGATGTATGAAAGATTATTGACAGGCGGTAATATAACCTTCTTTGATCCTAATGACGTTCCGGGTTTATATGAATCGTTCTTTGATGACCAAGATAAATTTAAAACATTATACGAAAAATACGAAAAAACTCGTTCTATTCGTAAAAAGATATTGCCTGCAACAGAAGTATTTTCTACTTTAATGCAGCAAAGAAAAGACACTGGTAGAATCTACGTGATGAATGTCGATCATGCTAATGATCATGGAGCGTTTGTTGCTAAAAATGCCCCAATTCGTATGAGTAATCTGTGTTGCGAAATTGACTTACCTACAAGCCCATTATCAGACAATCCGGATGAAGGAGAGATTTCTCTATGTACATTGTCAGCGATCAACTGGGGATTAATTAATCATCCTGAAGAGTTTAAGAAATACTGTGATCTTTCTGTGCGTGCTCTTGATGAGCTACTTGATTATCAGTCTTATCCTGTACGTGCAGCCGAAGTTGGGACTATGAATCGCCGACCACTAGGTATTGGTATTATAAACTTAGCATACTTCTTAGCTAAACGTGGTCTTAAATACAATGAAACGGCGTTTGACATAGTGGACGAATATGCAGAAGCATGGTCATATTACCTAATTGAAGCTTCTCAAAAATTAGCTGAAGAAAAAGGTGAAATAAATGCAAAAAATGACACAAAATATGCTGGTGGAGTTCTTCCAATTGATACATATAAAAGAGAGCTAGATAATATAATAGAGCATACGGAAAGATTACCGTGGAAAGAGCTTCGTAAAAAACTCCAAGAAACGGGTACTCGAAATTCCACGCTCATGGCACTTATGCCAGCTGAAACAAGCGCTCAAATTTCTAATAGCACGAATGGTATTGAACCTCCTCGAGCATTAGTTAGTTACAAGCAGTCTAAAGATGGTGTTATGGCACAAGTTGTTCCAGGTTATCACCATCTTAAAAATAAGTACGACTTATTGTGGGATCAAAAGTCTCCCGATGGTTATCTTAAGATTTGTAGTATCTTACAAAAATACATTGATCAGGGGATCAGCGTAAATACGTCTTATAATCCAGAGCATTATGAGGACCACAGGATACCAATGTCTGTAATGTTAACTGATCTAGTAACTGCATATAAATATGGTTTAAAGCAGTTATACTACTTCAACACTTTTGATGGTGCTGGAGAAATGACCGACGAAGCCACACATCATGCATATGATGGTGAAACACCCGTATATGAAGACGAAGATGATTGTGACAGTTGTAAAATTTAACTTATCCAGAGGGAGAATGCGTCATGGCTTACAGCAAACAGGTATTAGACCATTATGAAAACCCTAGAAATGTCGGGACTATGGACGATAGTGATGTAAATGTGGGAACTGGAATGGTGGGAGCTCCAGCGTGCGGTGATGTTATGAAATTACAAATCCGAGTTAACGATGCGGGTATTATTGAAGATGCAAAGTTTAAAACTTATGGTTGTGGTTCGGCAATAGCTTCTAGCTCGTTGTTGACCGAATGGGTTAAAGGCAAACATCTGGATGAAGCTGAGCAAATTAAAAATACTCAAATCGCGAACGAATTAGCGCTTCCGCCGGTTAAAATACATTGTAGTGTTCTAGCAGAAGATGCTATAAAATCTGCTGTAAGCGCTATAAGAGAAAAAAGAGATGTACGATGAAGAAAGAAAGGATCCCATTAAAAGGCGGGGCTGAATACGATGCTCTAACAAAGGCCCGCGGATTTTATTGTTATTTAACAAAACCCGGTGTTACGAAAAGCATTAAAAAAGGTTATAATAAACGATTTAGACAAAAAGGAAAAGTGAATGGCAGTATTGAAGAAGAATAAAAAATCGCACTTACTAAAAAATATGTTTCTTGATGAAGCGGTTGATATTCAGCGATATGATGAAGTAAAATATCCACAAATAGATAAAATCACAGATAAACAACTAGGCTTCTTTTGGAGACCTGAAGAAGTCGATGTATCAAAAGACAAAAAAGATTTTAACGCTCTTACTGAAAACGAGCAACACATTTTTACCAGTAATTTAAAGAGGCAAATCCTACTTGATAGTGTTCAAGGTCGTGCACCCAACTTAGCGTTCTTACCTATTGTGTCATTGCCTGAAGTAGAGAATTGGATTGAAACCTGGGCGTTCTCGGAAACTATTCATAGTAGATCATACACACACATTATTCGTAACATTTATCCAGATCCATCTTTTGTGTTTGATGACTTATTATCGCAAAAAAATATTATGGACTGTGGTAATTCTATTAGCAAATACTATGACGATCTGATTGACGCGAATCATGGTCCAACAGATAAACTGGATCATAAGCGAGCAATTTGGATGGCTATGATGAGTGCTAATGCATTAGAAGGTGTAAGGTTCTATGTGTCATTCGCATGCAGTTGGGCATTCGCTGAACTTAAAAAAATGGAAGGTAATGCTAAAATTATCAAGCTGATCGCTCGAGATGAGAATGTTCACTTAGCATCAACCACTATTATGCTTAAACTTCTTAAGAAAGAAGATAAAGATTTTGAGAAGATATCTAAAGAATTAGAAGGCGAATCGATTGCTTTATATGAAGAAGTAATTAATCAAGAAAAAGAATGGGCTCAATATTTATTTAGAGATGGTTCAATGATTGGACTTAACGAAAAGATTTTAGGCGATTATATTGAATGGATCGGATGTAAGAGAATGAGAGCTATTGGATTACCATGTCCTTATGTAGTTCCACAAGCCAATCCATTACCTTGGACAGAAAAGTGGATTGCCGGCGGTAATGTTCAAGTTGCTCCACAAGAAACAGAAATTAGCTCATACGTAATTGGTGGAGTAAAACAAGATATAGATAGTAACGTATTAAAAGGATTAAGCTTATGAATATAGAAATTTGGGGTAAAGAGCTATGTGGGTCTTGTGCAATGGCTAAAAATTTGTGTGAGCAAAAAGGATTAGAATATAACTATAAGCATTACGGAATAGATTTTGATAGAAACGAAATGGTAAGTACATTTCCAACAGCAAGAACATTTCCGCAGATTATAGTGGACGAAGAAAAGATTGGTGGGTACGATAACTTAAAAAAACTACTAGGATAAAATATGAAACGAACAGTCGTCAATTGCGATTATTGTTATAACAAAAGCATAATAGGGCACGAAGACGACGAGATAGTTTTATTTTGTCCAATGTGTGGTGAAAAACAGGACGAAGATCTAGATGAGCTAGATTTTAACGAATAAGGATATGACGTGGCATTATCAAGGCATAGAATGGCAAGTACCCGAAGAGTTCAATCACAAAGACGTGTATGGCTTTGTATACATGATAACCAATCGAGCAACGGGTCGGAAATACATAGGCAAGAAGTTCTTTTGGAGTCAAAAAACATTACAGATAACGAAGACGCGAAAACGTCGAAAGAAAACGTTAGTTGAGTCTGATTGGAAAGATTATTATGGATCAAACAAACATCTCAATGAGGATGTTGAAAAGATGGGTCCAGATACGTTTTACAGAGAGATATTGCATCTGTGTAAAACAAAAGGTGAATGCTCATATATGGAAGCTAAAGAGCAATTCGATAGAGGAGTATTGTTAACTGATGATTACTATAACGGTATTATTCAGATACGACTTGGCGGAAACGCTATTAAAAATATTATTAAATAAGGATAGGGAGAACGTGTAGTGGAGGTTTTTTGGAATATAATAGATTTTATAACCGCAGTGCTCTTTATAGTGCTCTTTGTAGGAACATTTTGGGGCGCTGTACTGCGTTACAGAGATAAGCAAGCAGAGTGGCAAGATCGTAAAGAATACAATGCAATGAAAAAGAACATAGAAAAAGGAAAGAAGAATGACACCGCAAGAAATAGACGATTATAAACGTGTATGGCGAATGGGTTCGTATTTTGAACGCCACACTCACAGCGATCTACGAAATGATTGCAAAGAGTGGTGTAATGAAAATTGCGAGATTCATCAGTGGGATATGAAAATCTTTACTGATACCTATGGTGATACTATAAGGTTTGAACTCGAGTCTCATTTTAAAGAGTTTGACGAGTGGTATAAGCATCTTTTATTTGCTTGGTGTGTAATATGATTGAAGGTATTTCACAAGTTGTACGAGTCCCTCACAACCCTCCGCCCATAGATTACGAAAAAGAACAGGGTTATGTAAAAACTACTGTTAAAGTAAAGGATGAAACACAGGAAGTCGCTACTTATATTTATGATAAGTACGGCAGATTAGTAACCACAACTATAAAAAGTCATGATATAGGAGTAGTATAAGGTTTTAGGATGTAATTAAATAAAAAAAAGGGTTTACTTTTCGTAAAAACTGTGATATAATATATACATATGAAAGACAATATAATACACTTTCCTATTAAGGAAAGAATACAACAAATCGAAGACGAGCTTGAGTATGAGCGAGAAGAATACGAAGCATTCACTGAAGAATGTAAAGATACATCTCAAGTCATACTATTGATGATTGAAGAGTTGCTATTAAACGATAGTAGCTCATTTGAACATGTTGATTTTAGAGACAATCAATTCCCTGAAGCTAGGGATATGTTTGTAATTGTAAATTTAATATCTTCGATGCTAATGAGATACGGCGGAGTGCATCATTTTATGCATGAGTACTTTGACGTGTTATATGAAAAACTAATGGAAGCTAAAGAATGATTTTACTTGACTATAGCCAAATAGCGCTATCTAATATTATAGTACAAAAACTTAATGATGAGAATATGATACGACATATGATTCTTAATAGTATTCGTATGTACAACAAAAAGTATCGTGGTGAGTATGGACAAATGGTGATTTGTGCCGATGGAATGAATACATGGAGAAAAGATTATTTTCCTTTGTATAAAGCACATCGTAAAAAGAATAGATCTGAATCAGATCAAGATTGGCCTGAAATATTTAGGATTCTAAATTTAGTTAGAGAAGAGATCAAAGAAAACCTTCCTTATAAAGTTATTCATTTAGAAGGTTGCGAGGCTGATGATGTTATCGGAGCCCTTGCTATGGAAACTCAAGAGTTTGGTAAGCATGAACCCGTGATGATTATCTCTTCTGATAAAGACTTTATTCAGTTACACAAATATAATAACGTCAAGCAGTACTCACCAATTCAAAAGAAAATGGTATTTGATCCTAATCCTAGAACATATTGTTTCGAGCATATATGCAAAGGAGACAAAGGAGACGGTATTCCTAATGTATTATCACCCGATAATGCTATCATGGATGAAATCAGGCAGTCTCCAATGACTAAAAAGAAAATACAGCATTGGGCTGAAAACTCAGATAACTTAAAAGCAGTTATGACTGAAGAAGAGTATAGGAACTATCAACGGAATAAAACTCTGATTGATTTAAATGAAATGCCTGACACTCATAGAAATAATATTATAAATACTTTTGAGGGACAAAAAATCCCAATGAAAATGAAAGTATTAAACTATTTAATTAAAAAAAGATGCAATCTATTGATTGAAAGTGTGGAGGAATTTTATAATGGATAAACCATTAATATCAGAAATATTAGCTACAGCTAATAAACTAGGATCCAGAGAGAAAAGGATTGAACATTTACAGGAGCATGATTGTACTGCTCTTAAAGACATTTTACGTATCGGTTTAGACGATAGTATAACTTTATCATTACCTGAAGGCGAACCGCCTTTCAAAAAAGCTGACCCCGAAAAAAATCTATTAGAACTTAGATTTGAATATCCTAAGTTTCGTAATTTCGTGCATGCAGCTACACCCAATTTAAATCAATTTAAGCGTGAGACGAGTTTTATCGACATGCTTGAATCTATTCATCCGGAAGATGCAGTTCTTTTCTGTAAAGCCAAAGATAAAAAACTGAAATACAAGTACATCACAAAGACTCTAGTTAAGTCAGCATTTCCGGATTTAATTAAAAAATAGGAGAAGTCTAACGATACAATCTATATCATGATAGTTTTTCAATTCACTTAACCCGGAGATTGCTTATGAGTTATATTCAAATTGAACGCCTTAAGAAAGACAGAAATGAGGCACTATACTATCAAAAAAAATTAATGAAAAAGGGAAAAGATGTGTTAGCGTACAAAATGGAAAAAAAGATCGCTCACTTAAATCACTTCCTAGATGATATGGAGGAAATAAACAAGCTACAATAAGCAATGGCCCCTTTGCGAAAATAATTTCAAAAAGGGGTTTACTTTTGATTGAAACCATGGTATAATATACATTATGAATATATTTATTTTAGACAATGATCCAGTGCAAGCCGCACAACAGCAATGCGACAAACACGTCGTAAAAATGATAGTAGAATCTGCACAGATGCTATCAACAGTTCACCGTATGGTGGATGGAGTAATGGAGCGCAGACCTTCAAAGTCTGGTTCTATGTTACAATATTATAAGCTTGACGACCAACGTGAAGATGTTCTTTATAAGGCTTGTCATTATAATCATCCGTCAACAGTATGGACACGTGAGAGTGACAAAAACTATAGATGGCACTACAAACATTTCATCGCTTTATGTGATGAGTATACATATAGGTATGGTAAAGTTCACGCGACTGACATAAAGCTTAGAAAGATATTAAGTAATCTTCCGCACAAAATTACTAAAACAAATGTCATGACCCCATTCAAGTTAGCAATGGGTTCTAATCCAGAATGTATCTTCGAAGACGCAGTTAAATCGTATCGTGCATTTTACCAAACAAAACAAGAAAGGTTCAAAATGCTTTGGACCAAACGCAAACAACCGGAGTGGTTCAATGCCATTATATGACTTTAAAAATTTAGAAACGGGTGAAGTAGAAACTAAAATGATGACTATTGCTGATATGCAAGAATATGTCAAAGATCCAAATATCCAGCAAGTTGTTGGTACGCCAATGATCATTGGAGAAGTATCAGGATCTGTTGGCCGTAAAGCTGGAGATGGCTGGAAAGAAGTTCAACAAAAAATTAAAAAAGGTTTACCACCAAGACTAAGGGATAATATTAATACAAAATGAATAAAAAGCCATCGCGTTTAAGATTAGAGCATTTAGTAAAGCTCGAGCCATTGACTGCAAATCAAAAACTTACGTTTGATTCTTTTGCTTCTGGTAACCATTTATGTTTAGATGGTTCAGCTGGTACAGGTAAAACATTTATTTCGTTATACCTTGCATTAGAAGCCGTGTTAAATAAGGATTACGAAAAGGTTATTATTGTAAGATCTGCTGTTCCTACAAGAGACATGGGATTTCTACCAGGAACTCAGGAAGAAAAGGAGGACGCATATACTGCGCCCTATAAAGCAATCGTTAACGACTTATTCGAAGATAGCGACGGATGGAACAAAATGATCCAGAGCAAGTCTATAGAGTTTCTTACAACATCGTTTATAAGAGGATTGACTATTAAGAACGCAATTGTAATAGTTGATGAGTCACAAAACTGTAACTATCATGAACTATGCTCGGTAATTACACGTCTTGGAGAAGACTGCAGATTTATTATGTCTGGTGATTATTATCAATCAGACTTCACTCGAAAGGGTGATCAAGATGGTATTAAAGAATTTATTAATATTATACAACACATGAACTCTTTTGATCACATCGAATTTAAATGGGAAGACATTGTTCGAAGTGGATTTGTAAGAGATTTTATTATGACAAAGGAATTATATGAAAATGGGAAACTTTAAACATGAATATATTGATCTCGGCTACAATGACATGGTGGCAAACACTACTGATACTGGCAGAAAATATGCCGCCCCTAATGGTGTTAAGTATCCTTCTATTACAACAGTACTTTCAATCTTAAGCGAAGAAGCTATACAAAGGTGGAGAGCACGGGTCGGAGCCGAAGAAGCTAATAGAGTTTCTCATAGAGCTTCGACTCGTGGAACGGCAGTTCACGCAGTCTTAGAAAGATACGTTGATAATGAAGAGGATTATTTTCAAGACGCAAATCTTGTTGTTAAATCAAACTTCATGGAAGTAAAAGAAATTCTTGATGCAAACCTTACAAAGGTTTATGCGCAAGAAGCTGCTCTTTATTCTGAACATTTAGGTGTAGCAGGAAGAGTGGATTGTGTAGGTATATGGAATGGTAAGCCTTCTATTATCGATTATAAAACCTCCGCAAAACCAAAGAAGAAAGAGTATTGTGAAGGTTACTTTACACAAGAAACTGCATATGCAATTATGTGGGAAGAACGAACCGGTATGCCTATTACACAATTGGTAACCTTAATCGCTGGTGATCAAGGAGCTCAAGTATTTATCGAGCATCGTGATAACTGGACAGAGAAGCTATTAAGCACAATAGCTGAATATAAAAGACGAAAATTATTTGGTAGATAAACAGTATACACGATATGATGAAAAATGGAATAATAGGAAGGCCTGTGGATAATCCAGAAATGGGAATTGTTCACATACCTTTAATGAATGAAGAAATGGTTAAATTGGCCATTTCTAAAGAAGACGATGCCTGGGATATCTTATGTGAAATGTTAATGGAGCATGGGTTTATGGATATCAGAGGTAACCTCCACGTGGATCAATTGATAATTGATGGCGTTGCAAGGAGGTTTCACTAATGGATAAGAATATGAAAGACAATATAATTCTAGTAGATTGCGATGGTGTATTGTGTGATTGGGAATACGCGTTTACTCAATATATGAATCACAAAGGTTACCCAACAGCCGATAAAACTCAATATAATGTTGGACAAAGATTCGGTGTTTCTAAAGATTTTGGAAAGAGACGCGTTGCAGATTTTAACGACTCAGCGGCTATAGCATTTTTACCGCCTTTAAGAGATGCTGTATACTATATGAAAAGACTTAATATGCTACATGGATATAGGTTCCATTGTATTACGTCTTTAAGTGATAACAAGTACGCTCAGAGGTTAAGAACTCAAAACCTTGAATTGTTGTTTGGTAAAGAAATGTTTGACGACTTTATTTATTTGCCTTGCGGCGCCGACAAAGATGAAGTGCTTAAAAAATATGAAGGCACTGAATGTTTCTGGGTAGAAGATAAACCTGAAAACGCAGAAGTCGGTGAAACATTCGGTCTTAATTCGATATTAGTTGCACACGAACATAATGCATATTATCACGGTCAAATTCCAAGATTCTGGAAATGGAAGTATATATATAACCATATTACAGGAGAAAGTTAAATGCCTATAAAATTTAAAGAATCTATGAAAAACAGAGACGGCTCTGTTCAAAACTTTTATATGAAGTCAACACCAACAGATCTATTAGAGGCAGCATTGGACAGTGCTAGTACACCAAATAAAAGAAAACAAAAAATTAGAAACGAACTAAAGAGGCGGGCCTTACAATTAGTAAAGACCACGGCCATAGCTTATGAAGATAACAATAAACGTTGAAATTGATACAGAGAATTCACACGATGTCAATACAATAGAAGAACTTATAGAAACATTAAAAGAGCTCCAGCGTCAATGCTCAACTGATTAATCATGATTTTAGCTTCTTTACTTGTATAAATAATAGTAAAGGAGAGAATTACATGAGTGATTTATTAGATTTTGATTTTGGTTTTACTGCCGTTGATGAAAACGAGCTTGAAGCCGTACAATCAGTAAAGTCTGAGGCATCTACTGCTTCGGCCACTGCTCACGAATTAGAAGATAAGCTAAATAAGCTTTATAATTCTATACTCCCCTTATTAACAAATTTAAAGAAGAATCCTGAAAAGGAATATATTCTATGGCCTAACAGGGTCGAGAAGATAGAACAATTCGAGGATTTAATTACGGAGATAATTAAGTAATGGCTCAAATACCAACAACAAATGTATCTATGGCAGCTATTAACACTGAAGTTGGTAGTGTTAATAGTCATTCATTAAAAACATTGTCTGATAATGCCACATCTGGTTCAGACCCAGCAGATGGCGCGCCTTATGGCATGGGAGAATTTAGAGGATATATTCATGAAGAACCAGTAAATCTTGACGGTGCCATTTGGGCAACGGCGATAAGCTTCGGATTAAGTGGAAGTTGTAGTGCATACTTCATATGGTTTGGAAGTGGATTAATTTCCACGCAGGGCTTTGGTAATCCAGGCCAATCATCTACTAACTATGACTGGTTAGCTTCCAGCAGTAGTGCTTCTGACTACCAAGTTCGATTTACATGGACTAGCACAATCGGTTCTGGCGGAAACATAAACGGTTCATTTAAAAATGGAACAACCAGTTATGGCTCAAACTCAACGTCCGGGGCGCCTACAAGTGGCGTATGGTATGATGCTGATAAGTATCACCAGTTTAAGGCATATGATTCTGGTTCAGACCCAACCGACACCAGCGTAACTGGAACAGTTGATATTAGAGACAGCGCATCACAGACAATTCTAGCAACTAAAGGATTCTCTGTTCTAGCGGATCAGGAACCATAAGGAGAATATATAAAAATTTATGTGGAATAAAGACACAGATATTGATATTGATCAATTAAGAGAACAACTAATTATAGATGAGGGACAAGTAAATGAAATTTATCATGATCACCTCGGTTATGCTACATTTGGCATTGGACACTTGGTACTCGAAGGAGACCCAGAACATGGGCTGGAGGTCGGTACTCCAGTGGCAGAGGATAGAGTCGTTGAATGTTTTGCCAAGGATGTAGAAACAGTAGTCGGAGATTGTAAAAAATTACACGAAGGATGGGAAGGTTATCCCCAAGAAGTGAAACAAGTCATTGCGAACATGATGTTCAACATGGGACTTACGCGCTTAAGTAAATTTAATAAACACAACGCAGCGCTGCAATGTGGTGATTGGCCGACAGCGGCTATTGAAGGGAGAGATTCAAGATGGTACAAGCAAGTGACGAACAGAGCAGAACGACTTATGGGAAGGCTAGAGGACCTTTAAAGGTAGAATCTAGTATTCCGCAAGAGGAACAAGAAAGTAAAGGTTGGTTTTGGTGTCATAAAAAGCAAGGACTTTTTAGATACTCAGATTGGCATAAGACGTTGAATGAACTTAATTTAGTAAGTTTATAATAGGAGAAAGGAATGAAAATCAGATTATTAGGAAGTCAGGGCGACTTAGCATCAGCTACTGATATGGGTAAAGCGACATTGGTAAGAGTATATAACAGTACTGCTGCTGATATGCTATTAACACAGAAAACAGGATCTACTGTTATTGGAACAATGACGGTCTGTAAATATACAGTAGAATTAGTTTCTAAGATGCCAGCTGATACCTTAGAAGGTGGTGCTGGGCTTAAAGCAGTCAGTATTGCAAAAAGCAGCTAATGCCAGAAATATTTGGTCTAATCAATGATGTAGGATTGCCGATTGCAGGCGCGTTAGCGTCTGGGTTTTTTATATTCACGATTATAAAACAAATGCTATCAAGCGTTTTAGACCAAATAGACACTCTTAATATATTCACAAAGAGCCTAGAAAATCGGGCTCGAACGATGAATAATGAAATAATAAAGATAGATATGTTAGTTTCTAGCGCATTGGAATTAACCCCACCTATCGATAGAATAGCAAGGTCAGAAAATTTTGTAGAAGACGGTAAAATAGACGTTAGAAGAGACTAACATATGGATACTTTAAACCCAGCGGTTTTAATCGAGCAGTACGGATTTACAAGTGTAGCCATTGTTGGGATGGCCTATTTCGTCTTCTTCATATGGAAGTTTATCCATGAAGAATTAGATCCAAAGCTAGAAGAAATGCATATGGGCCTTATACGACTTATTGATCAAATCCGAATGCTTGATCAAGATATGATACGATTACAAGAAAAGGTAAAAGTAGTCCTAGAGTACAGAGAGAGGCAAAAGAAATTAAAAGAGAGTAAAGATGAAGAGGAAATTTAAAGTCGTATTAGCGATGTGTATATTTCCCTTGGCTGTACAAGCTGACGAACTAGTACATAAATTCAAGTCACCATCGTTCAGTGGAGTAGGAGCGTCAGCTCATTATTTGACAATTGAGAATCAAGAGAAAACGAGGCGAGATAAAATTGCTGATGATATTGAAGCGGCACTTTTAGCAGCAGAGAGAGAAGCAGACAATTCGACATTATCTAAGTTCATGAGGAACCTGGAGTCCAGAATTTATGCTCAGCTTTCTAAACAACTAGTAGAACAATTGTTCAGCGGAACCGGAAGTACGTTTGGTTCTTTCGTTCTCGAAGGGAACACAATTACATATCAACAAACAATATGTGATACGTCTCAATGGGCATGTGTAGATGGAGAGACTGTTATCGTAATGACCATAGTAGCTGAAGACGGATCAACTACGGAAATAGTTATTCCAATTGGCGCAGGTACCTTTGCAGGCGAAGGTGATGGCGGGTAAACTATTAGCAATATTTGCGGTCATAGTCTTATCAGGATGCGCCGCATTTCCCTCCATGACGGATAGTTGTACTGCGACTGTAATGAGAGGTATTGGTACGTGCGTAGAGGAACCACAGGTTGTAATACTGCCAACGTACGACAGACTGTTTGCATTACCAGCACCAGAAGATCAGCCAGTCGTAGCTGTGTATAAATTTGACGACAAATCAGGACAAAGAAAACAAAAGGGTGATGCAGCTATGTTTAGTACAGCTGTAACACAAGGCGGTGCTACAATGTTGATAGATGCATTGAAGACTGCTGGTAACGGTACGTGGTTCAGAGTTGTAGAAAGAGTTGGTATTGATCATCTTACTCGTGAACGACAAATCGTTAGATCAACAAGAGAACAATATGGCGACAAGGACAAAACAGGTCTGATGCCATTACTGTTCGCGGGAATTATATTGGAAGGTGGTATCATTGGATACGACACTAATATAGAAACAGGTGGCCACGGAGCTCGCTATCTCGGACTTGGAGGCCAGCAGGCTTACAGGCGAGACATAGTTGTTGTTCACCTCAGAGCTGTGAGTACATTGACGGGAGAAGTTCTCTTAAATGTACAGACGTCAAAAACTATATTGTCAGTGGCAAGTGGTTTTGATGTTTTTAAATTCGTTGACATGGATACCCAACTCATAGAGATTGAGGACGGTATGACACAAAACGAGTCAGTGACACGGTCAGTTAGATCAACGATTGAAGCTGCTGTGTTGGAACTAATATACCAAGGACACGATAAGAGTTTTTGGGTAATAAAGGATGGACATAGACACCCACATCAAACTAATGGGTTAAATGAGAAACATCCTCTAAAGGAAGGAAAAAATGAAGACGTTAAATAAATTAATCACGTTTCCGTTTTTGTTATGTAGCACTGCAATATATGCGCAAGCAGCTTCAACAGACAATGAAATACTACTCGATCAGAGTGGTGATACATTGACGCTTACTGTAGACCAAGTGGGTTACGGTAATAAGCTCTGTGGAACAATAGCAAGCGGCGTTTGTTCTGGTGATTGGATTTTCACTGGAGTAACAAATACATTTGACATCGATATGATAGGCAACCTAAACAAAATATTTGGACCTACCATCACAGACTCTACTGACGTAGATCTTTTGTTGACTGGTGACTCTAACCAATTTGATTGGAACGTAGGTGCCGGTGGATCAGCAGATTCGTCAGTTGTCGATGTATCAATATTAGGCGATTCAAACACTTTAGATTTAGATTGGGCAGCTAACGCATCATCAGAAAGACTAGATTTTGATTTAGTTATTGACGGTGATTCTAATAACTGGGATATCAATATCGATGCAGATGATGTTACTTGGAACTTTGATGTGTTGGGATCATCTAATGATTTTAACCTTACACAGAAAGATGGATCTGATCAATCAATGACGATTGAGTGGATTGGTAGTAACGGCGACGTAGATATTATGCAACAATCAGGAACATGCCCAACAGGCGTTAGTTCTTGTTTCGGTGTAATAGCTGCAGAATTCGATACAGAAAATGCGGTAGTGAACATTGTACAAAAAGACGCTGGCGATACTTAGTAGCCTACTTTTTGCGTTTGATGTCTCCGCGAATGATGCTATAGGTAGCGTAGTTGAACATCAAGGCTTTGGTGCGATAACTCGCGCGCTTGAGGTGCTGGATTCCACCCTTGGGTTCGATATTAGCCCTATGGATCATGTTGAGACCTTTCAGGGACGAATGAAGCTAGAGTTCACCGAGACATCAGAACTTTATCTAGTTGAGAATACTGAAGCGACTATAACAAAATATTATTATGATAAGGATAAGAATGATGGCGAACTTGCAATCAAGTTTGTTGCAGGAACAGCCAGATTTACGACAGGTAGACTTGGCCTTATCCCAAAAGAAAATATTCAGGTTCAGACTCCGACAGCAACTATTGCAATAAGAGGAACCGACTTCACAACTTCAGTAGACGAGTTGGGGAGGAGCCTGGTTATTCTACTTCCAGAAACTGAATGTACAATCGATGGAGATTGTTCACCGAGTGGGAAGATAACAGTCACGAATGAAGGTGGAACAGTATCTCTTACTGAAGCGTATCAAGCAACGATGGTTTCAAGTATGGATCAAACACCAACACAACCGGTTATACTTGAGAATATAAACTTATCAATGATTGACAATATGTTTATTGTTAGTCCACCTAAGGAAATTAATGAAGTTGTTGATGAAGAACAGAATGGAAATGGCAGCTCTAGTATGTCTCTTCTTGATTTCACTGAACTCGATGCAGATTATCTAGCAGAAGATTATCTAGCAGAAGACGATTTAGAATTCACAGAGCTTGATATAGATTTTCTCGATGTTGATTTCTTGCAGGATTTACTTATCACATTAGATCAGGTTGATGCCCTCGCAACTAGATCTGCCGATGGTATAGAAGGAACCAAATTAGGTTTTGATAAGGATACACAATTTAACACTATAATAGATAAGGGCATGGGTCAGATTTGGTTCTATAGAAACGTCAACGGAGTCGTTTCCATTAAAGTACCAGTCGGATCTAATTTGAAATTGGAGACAGACCATGAAGGTAGGCGTAATAACATTCTCGTTGGCGATGGCACTAGCGTTGTTATCATTATCAAGCAGAGCGGATAACTTAATAGAGATCGACCAGGCAGGTGACAACTTTGCACTGACTATTGTGCAAGTAGGCGCAAATAATAAAATTCAATGCTATCAAGACGTGTCGTGTTGGCAATCTGGTGATGATATGTCACTGCACTTCCATCAAGAAAACGACACCACGTCAGTTAACAAGATAGAATTGTGGCACCTCGATGGAGAAAACAATTCAATTAGATGGGGTCAAGGATCAGCATTAGATAATGCAGCCGACACTACATTTTCTGATGATGGCACTGAAGGTGGTGGCCACTATGCTCGACATGACATCCATGGCGACAATAATTCAATAGTAGGATTCCAAACAAATCAAGGCAGTACATCTGGCCACTACTTTGCTTCGTTAATATTCAGCGATAATAATGTAGTGTGGGTCAAGCAACTCGGCAATGGCTCTAAGACCATAAACCTACTTACATATAGTGATGGCAATGAAATTTCAATTGTACAAAAAGGAAGTGGTGCTGAGCACAATGCCAGCGTTTCTCTCTATGGATCCTACCCAACGGACATCTCACTAATACAAGAAGGATCACTCACCCAGAACTATAGCGTATCACAAACTTGCTTAACTGTTGGTGGATGCACTATAAGCGTAACTCAGGACTAACTAATGAAGTGGTTGACCAGTATATGGACTACGCTTGCTGTGCTTGGCATGGTAATAGGGCTCAAAGTAGCCAATCCAGAATGGGTCCAGCAAATCAGGCTGATGGGTTATGATCAAAAGATCCTGTCTATAGAAGAACAGCATTCGGAAGACGTGGTTCTACTTGACATAGGCGAAGCTACTTTAGCTGTCGAAGGACAGTTCCCATTTTCACGTGACAGATACGCTCGTATCATATCAGACATAATAAATGCCAATGGTGGTGTGACGTCATTCACAATTCTATTTCCAGAAGCAGATAGGTTCGGCCAAGATGCAGTATTCGCATCCTGGGCATCAGAGCCATCAGCAATTGTTCTTGCAGCAAAGAGTTCTAATCAAGGTCTGACTGAAGAGTCCCGAAGACCTAACATTGTCGTCTCCGGAAACGGTGACCCAAAACGGTTCATTGATGAATACCCCGGCATAGTAACAAATATACCTGCATTAGAGAGCGTTGTTCGTGGTATTGGTATGGTTAACCCATCTCTGGAGGTTGACGGCCTTACAAGACGTATACCGCTTGTTGTGCAGGCTAACGATAAACTGTATCCTTCGTTGCCTTTAGAATCTATTCGTGCTATAAACAATACCAAAGGGTATACTATCAAGGTTGATAAAGATACTGGTATTGATTCAATGTATATTCATCCAAGAGAGTTTAAAACCAACCCAGACGGATCTGTGTGGATCAATTGGAATATTAAAATGGATCGGTATGAGTGGATGAAAGACTCGTTGCCTGACCTTCAAGGTAAGACCGTGATAGTTGGAGTGACTGCCGAGGGAGTTGAAAATCCAATTCCAACTCCAGCCGGACTTCAATATGCTCATCAGGTTCAGGGAGCTGTGTTAGCGACCCTTCTAACTCAGAATTATGGTAGCAGTTCGGCAATGATGATTGCTCGTCCAATGTGGGCTGATCTTTTTGAATGGGGAAGTCTGATTTTGATATCCCTAGTGATGATTGTTGCAATTTATCGATGGCCACTAATTGTCTCCGGCTGTGCCACGATCGTCTCCTTAATCTCTGGCTGGTTTGCAAGCGCTTTTGTATTCGACGGTTCAATGTATCTACTTGATTGGACCTTTACGACAATAGTATTTATTATACTCGCTCTTCATGCATATGGCAACAACTTTATCGTACAATTTATGCTGAGACAGCAAATCAAGAAACAGTTTGAGACATATTTAGATCCAAAGCAAGTATACTTGTTGCAGAAGAATCCTGAGCTGTTAAGATTAGGTGGAGACCGTAAAGAGATGTCATTCTTATTTATGGATATATGTGGATTTACTCCTATTAGTGAGCACTACAAAAACAATAATGATCCGGAAGGATTAGTAGAATTGGTCAATGAATTCTTAGATGCTATGACTAAGATCATATTAAACAATGGTGGAACTATAGACAAATACATGGGCGATTGTATCATGGCATTCTGGAATGCGCCATTGCCCTGTGATAACCATGCTGAAATGGCAGTTAAATCATCAATAGAAATAGAGGCTAAAACTAATGAACTTAAAGAAGTATATAAATCAAGAGGTCTTCCTGATATTAATGTCGGTACTGGCGTTAACACCGGGGATTGCATTGTTGGTAACATGGGCTCTGAATCCAGATTCGATTACTCAGTCATTGGAGATGCAGTCAATCTTGCAGCCCGTCTCGAGGCAACTGCCGCTAGACACGAGTATGTAGACTATAAGACAATCATCTCGTCATATACTCAAGAACAGCTTCCAGATGAGTATAAATGCGAAGAAATAGGCAAGATCAAGGTTAAGGGCAAAGAAGAGCTTATAACCATTTATTCACCTAGGTTATAAGCTTATAACAAAACAGTCTAAAAATAACTAAAAATAACTAAAAAACAGTGTACAAAGCTATAAAAACAGTGTATAATATATATATATTAACGCGGAGTCACCAATGCCACATATCGTTTTAAAAGGTCAGATCAAAGATAAGAAGAAAGTCTATGCTTACGTCGATTCTCTCTGTAAAGAGCTAGGTATTGGTCGTATGTGGTCAAAGGCTATATTCATAACATTTAAAACCGTTATCGACGATGATAACCAGGGAAACTGTTGGGGTGATGCAAAAGAAGGTTATGTTGATATAAGCATAGCCCGTAATTCTGAAGGTATAAAGATTCCGCATGATCAAATGATGCAAACGCTAGCTCACGAAATGGTGCATGCAAAGCAGTATCTTCGTGGTGAGCTAAATGGTTGGAATCAATCATGGAAAGGTAAAAAACCTCGCAACTATAGTTACGAGCATGCTCCTTGGGAAAAAGAAGCATACGCAAGAGAAGAAGATTTGTATGATTATTGCTGGCGTGCGAACGGAGACATATCGTGAAAATAGAAGATAAAATAGACTTTAATCCTAATACTGCGGCCGCTTATGTGCAAATAGCCTTTAATCTGAAATTGCGTGATCGGTACTTCGAAGCATTAAACTTTGCTAGAAAAATGCATCTTGGACAACTCCGGAAGTACACCGGTGAGCCATATATCACGCACCCAATCGAGGTTGCTGATTTAGTCGAAACCTACCTTAGTTCCATAGCTCACTATAGTGATTGTGTTATATTGGATGCGGTATTGATAGCTATACTTCACGATACTGTAGAGGACACTGAAGCGACAATCGAAGATATCGAAGAAACCTTTGGTAGTAACGTTGCTAAAGGTGTATGGTTTCTTACTAAAACCCCATCTTTTATAGGAAACCGTCGTACGAGAAAGTCCATGGACGAATCACGTTTATCCAAAGCACCTAATATCGTGAAGATTATCAAGGCCTTTGATATGCTTCACAACCGCAGGAGTATTAAGAAGTACGACCCAAAGTTTTATAAAGTGTTTGAAGCTGAGACTAAATCTTTGTTAAAAGCAATGGGTATTGAAGTTAAGAATGGTATTCCGTTTTTAGTTGGATATTTAAAAAGTTAGTTATAAAAAACACTTTTTATATAACAAAATAGTCTAAGAAAAGAGTGTACAAACTCTAAAAGGTATGGTATAATATACCTATAAACAAAACAAATTGATAAGGAACTAAATTATGATTTTATGTGAAAAAACAAGCCCTCGCACTGGTAACACCAACATGATGCAGATCAATGCATCTCCAGCTCAGTTTGCTTTATGGCAGGACGAAGGTGTTCTTATTCAGGACGCAATGCCTGAAGCAACTGCAGACCAGCGGGAGTTCTTAATCTCCGGTCTTACACCAGCGGATTGGGCTGATATGTTTCCACCACAAAATGCGGCCGAACAGGCTGATATGGAGGAATCCATGGGTTACGTTATGGATGAAACTTTCGACCATCCAGCGGATTTTGATGCTAACGAGTACGAAGAGGAGGACGCGTAAGATGAACATGGCGTATTGTGATTACATCGCGCATACTATCATTAAACCTGGACTGGATGAAGATTGCACCAGTTTTAACGGATTGATTGCACGTGTAGGTAATATAAAGATGGACCTACATCAAGAAGGTTGGATGCAAACAACCACAAAGACCATCGAGTGCGAAGACACTAATGGAAAAAAATACAAAATTACTGTAGAAGAAATTAATTAAAATAACAGTGTACAAACGCTAAAAACTGTAGTATAATGTATACATACAAAATTGATAAGGAATCTAAATTATGATAAAATCTATACTGATAATCGACGCAATTGAATCAATTGACTCTCTTGAGTTAATGAGTGAAGTTATCGAACTGATCAATATTAAGCAAAGACATCTAAGAGCTATTAAAGCTCAAGGTGTTAAGTCTTCGCTTTTTGTTGGTGCTAAAGTAAAGCTCAACAGTAAAAACGGTGTTGAATATGGTGAAGTCACTAAGATCAACAGAGCAAAAGCGCTCGTGAGAATTGACGGTCAACTTTGGAACTGTCCCCTTGGAATGTTAGAGGTAGCATAATGCGAAAGCCAAACGACAAACTGCATCCACTTTTTATTGCTGCGCTATATGGTTCAGTACTAGGATTTATGGTAAACGCGTTTATAGAGGCTATGGATATACCAGATGTACATTGGTCAACTACTACTAACGAGTGTGTTAGGGTAGTAAACCATAAAGAAAATGATGAGTTCTCTTGTGAGAACTTTCCTAAGAAATACAACAAAGTATGGGTGAAATAAATGGATAGATTGGCAATGATCAAAGCGGCTGCTGAAAAAGCACGAGCTGAAAAAGAATTCAAGAGTGCTGTAACCAAGGTTTATTCTAAGCCTAGGTACAAAGCTCCGAGACTGACTACTTCAATGAAGAAAGCTGCTAGACAGTCTCCAGGTTCGTTGGAATGTTTTAAAGTAGAGAACATGTATTATACTGAAAAGGAGACTCAAGACTATATTGCGGGGTCTTCGTATATGGATGCATACAACGAGATGAAGAATGACTGGGACTAATAAAATAGTCATTCGTGGTCGCATCCGAAGACGGATGCTTGCATTAGAAAGAGCCCAATCACGTGCTCAGAATCCTGAGTTTAAAAAGCTTTGGGCCCTAAAAAAGAGTCAGCTATTAAATCCGTATGTTGCGCTAAATGTACCGTACGAAGGCGATATTTTAAATGGCTGGCCAACTGACGGAGAGTAACAATGGGACACCACTATCATATACAGTGTGAAGACCTAGAGACATTTTTAAAAGTAGTTCTAAGTCTAATGAAAGCAGGGGCTTATTTTGAGTCCTACACCGATGATCTAACAATAAAACTAACCGGAGGATACTAATGACCCAATACACTGATTCGGTGGAATATCAAAGACGCAAAATGGCTGTAGAGCAATGGGCTGGACAAATTGAATACATCTTAGGACAAGATGGTTACGTAGAGAAGGCATACAACTCTGGTCTAGTAACCCGCGAGTTTCGAGATGGAACCTTTGTTGTTGTATCAGAAGAAAAACCAATGAGCTCATTGTTACTTGAGGCTCCTGGCAACGTATGAATTACATAGGTTCGATACGTTACGATCATCATGGTCGTAAGAGAAAGACGAAAGCGCTTACTCCAAGGCGTAAGGCTAAACAAGTATTTATTCCGCTTAAGAAAGAAAAGACTTTTGCTGAACAAAGAATGGAAGAGTTTAACAATAAATATCCATCGCACACGGGAAATTCTCGTTATGAGGCTCCTGAAGACACCTCTTGGAAAGCAGAAGAATCCAAGAATTTTACAGTAGCACCAGCATATAACAAAGGTGCATATCAAGTTATTCCACAAAACGACGTGGAACATATAGGAAAGTAGTATGGAAATATTATCAACAATTTTTACATTGGCAGCACTAGTAATATTTGTATTTCTTTGCGGCGGTGCATATCTATTGATAAAAGATTCTGATATAAAATATCAGGTTCGCAAAGATTTGCGAGAGAAACATCCAGATTTATCACGAGAAGAAATTCGAGTGTTGTCATACATTAAGCTAAAGGAAATGTGGGAGAACGGCAATGTCAAATAAATATATGGTACTCAGTGAGTACACTGGTTCAGAAAGCTTTGCAAACCGTAAAGCCGATGTGCTAAGGTCATTTGCAGATGATCCATATTACGGTATACGTTTGTATATCGATGGAGAGTCATTAGGTATCGAATGGTACCCAGGTCATAGTGAGCAGTATGCAGAAGACGCTGCTGAAAATTATGTTAGCGGTATCAAGAGTTACGAAAGAGTATAGGTTATGGCAGAAAATAAAGTAAGAACAAGTATGAGAAAGAATCGGGTAACCATTGACGATAAGTATATGGGCCCTGAGCCAATCTTTGAAAAAGGCGAAACTCTAAAGAATGAGAAACGTCAGGTCTTATGGTCAAACGCTGCTCATTGGTATAACTACTTTTATAACTCAAAGGACTATGTGCCTACAGTGTTACAATTTGCTGAAGAGGTCTTTGAATACGATAAAAACCAAATCAAAACTCTTAAAAAGCTTAAAGACTGGGAACTCACTGGATCTTTAGGTAAAGTCGCTAAGATATACTATAGAGGCTTTGAGTATAACAAACAAGAGTTTGAGAGATACAATACAGAACTAAAAGAACTGTATGAAAAGGCTGATGCTGTAGAAGATATCACAGAACAAACACCAACAAAGCCTGTTGTTAGTATTCAACAAAGGCAAAAGGCAAAAATACTTGAGACTATTATGGATGACTGGGATACAGTCATAGATGGATGGTTAGAAGGTGATTTTAAACCTACCTTTGATGCATATAAGCTATTTAAGCAATATGGTTTAAAAGGTTCAGCGCTTAATATGTTTAAGGCAATAGTTGATCAAGAGTATGTGCCAGTTAAGGATGCTCATGACAAGACGTGTGATCAAGCAGTAGAAGCTTTTTCGCATATCAGTAAATCGAATCTTAGTAAGATGATGACCACTATGGAAAATGTCTTTGAAGATCTAGATAAGTTAAAGACTGCTAATAAAGCAGCAAAAATTCCAAGGGTCAAGAAGCCTAAAACTTCTGATGTACAGGTAAAAAACCTTAAGTATAAGGTTGAAGATATCGACGCAAAACTAATGTCGATAAACCCTGTAATGATTCCTGGTAAAGAAGTTCTGTTTGTGTATAATACTAAGACTAGAAAGTTGACTCAGTATAGCACAAATTCAACTAAAGGGTTTGAGGTAAGTGGTACTACCATAAAGAATATCGGCGATGAAAGTAGAGTAACTACTTTAAGAAAGCCAGACGATATACTTCCATTGATCTTAAGTAAAACAATAAAGCAAATCGACAAACAAGTCTGGGATACATTAACTACAAAGGTTAGCGTTCCTAATGGTAGAATCAATGCCGATTGCATACTACTTAGGGTATTATGATTGATTTAGAACAAAAAATTATGACAAGGAAACGGTTCTCCACAGCCGTAGAACAATTAGTGGCAAAGGGTAACAATATGTCTTATATAGATGCGGCTACATTTATTATAGAGCAGAGAGGCATGGACTATACTAACTTAAAGAAGTTATTGACCGATTCTCTCAAAGATAAAATGGAAGCTGAAGCAATAAGACTTAATTTAATTAGAGGTAAGAAGGGAAATAAATTACCGATATGATGAAATTCTTAACAGCAATAGTTGAAGGCGTGTTTAAATTTATGTTATGTTCATTGCTATGTGCTACAATATTAACGCTTGCTATGATGTATTATCACGGTGGTATGATATGAGCACTGATCCATTTGAGTCCTATAAATTGTATAATGCATTAAAGCTGCACTTCGAGTCTAACTATGATGCGGTTAAGTACAACTTTAAGT
>ERZ1046876.460-NODE-460-length-31036-cov-6.998418_pt1 | contig 31036 bp, 22 predicted proteins | sample MGYA00383094_ERZ1046876 | MGnify/ENA primary metagenome ERZ1046876 (study PRJEB29581, sample SAMEA5548364) | metagenome | biome: marine; feature: coastal; material: water | depth 50 m | study: Short-term variability in the microbial, nano- and picoplankton...
TTCAAGCTTCTGAGGTAACGACTGAAGTACGGGAGATTGATGGAAAAAAGGTCATCTACATGTTTATCGATGGCATAAAGGTTCATGAGACCGACCCTGCAAAAGAGCCTTTTCCTCCGATAGTAAAACCAAAGGCATATGATGCCGGCTCCGCAAAAGCTCCTCAAGGTGCAGAGATTCTCTTTGATGGCTCCCAACAGTCTATGTCCAACTGGACTTCAGTGAAGGGCAAACCTACAAAATGGAAGTTTGAAGATGGTGCATTAGTGGCGGCCCCGCGTGCCGGTTATATTCGTTCCAAGAAAGAGTTTGGATCCTGCCGGGTATATCTTGAGTTCGCTACCCCTACTTCTGCTAAGGGCAGTGGTCAGGCGAATGGGAATAGTGGGGTATTCCTCATGGGGAAGTATGAGATTCAAGTCCTTAATTCGTTTGGGGTAAATGCCAATTCAACTTATCCCGACGGTCAGTGTGGTGCACTTTACGGACGGGCCAAGCCTATGGTCAATGCCTCGCGGGCTTCAGGACAGTGGCAGACATATGATATTACTTTTACCCGTCCACTTTTCGATGAGCAGGGCAAGGTTACCCGACGGGCTAAGTTCCGCGTTATCCATAACGGGCACTTGATCCATGATGATGTTGAACTTACTGGTGGAACGGGATGGGCGGGTCCTCACTCGGTCCGCCCATATAAAGTGCACGACGATAAGGGACCTTTGAGCCTGCAGGACCATGGCAACCCCGTGCGATATCGTAATATCTGGGTTGTGGACATGGAAAAAAAGAAAGTAATTGGTTCTACTAAGCAGGCATTAAAGGCTCTATTTTTTACTGGTGGGTGTTGTCATGACTATGGACAGCAGAAGAATATTATCATTGAGGGAATCAATGCCAGAGTACCGACCAAGTGGGAAGTGTTTCACGAAATGGACGAGAAGAAGTCCAAAGCTTTTCTCAACAAAGCGGGTTGGGCGGATCCATTTGATTATATTGTCTATGATCATTGCTACGCTCACGAAAAAGATGTTTCCTTCATTGAGTCCGTCACCGCTGTGCATGCTGCAGGAAAGCCCGCACTTGCCTTGCATTGTGCGATGCACTCTTATCATTGGAACGTGCCTGCGAAAGAAGGTGAGGTAAAAGCATGGCCAAAAATGTTGGGTGCCAGTTCCAAGGGTCATGGCCCTAAAGAGCCTATCACTGTAAATATTGTGAAGAAAAATGCGGGACACCCAGTTATTAAGGATTTGCCTGATGGTTGGCGTACTCCAGAAGGAGAGCTTTACAATGTTCAAGAAGTTTACCCGGGTACAACCGTGCTTGCATATGGAGACAATGGAAAAAAGAAGAAACCCTTAGAGCCACAGGCATGTATTTGGGTAAATCAGCACGGGGAGGGAAGAATTTTTTCTACCACAATAGGTCATCATAACTCGACGGTTTCCACCAAGGAGTATCTTGACCTTTTGGGTAATGCGGTACGCTGGGTAACCAAGCAGTAACTGATCCTTTAGCTATTTGAATTTTATGAAAGTACCATCATTCCTTACCATTGTTCTCCTCTCATCTCTAGTCGGTCTTTGGGCTGACGATCATTCAGTTAAGCCTCTCAAGGGGTTACTTGTAACTGGGGGAGGGCATCATGACTATGGTTTCCAGCAAAATGTTATCATGGAAGGGATTAACCAACGCTTGCCGGTAAAATGGACGGTGATGTTTGACATGGATCCACGCGAGAGCAAATCCAAGTTAAGTAAGGAGGGTTGGGCTGATGGCTTTGATTTTGTTTTTTACAACCACTGCTTTGCACGGGAGGATGACAAGGCTTTCATAGATTCGATAGTTAAGGTGCATGAAGAGGGAGTACCCGCCATCGCCATGCACTGTGCCATGCACTCCTACCATATTTTTGTTAAAGGCCAAAAACCGATTGAGAAGAGTTGGAATAAATTGCTTGGTGTACATTCACACGGTCATGGTCCCCATGTGCCATTCGATGTCACCAAGGTTTTAGAGTTTTCCGATCATCCGGCAATCAAGGACATGCCAGACAAATGGAGGACCCCCAAAGGAGAACTTTACTTTGTTCTAGATGTGGGCGAAGGCACAAAGGTTCTTGCTTATGGAGACAATGGGGCCAAGCACAAGCCTGCTGAGCCACAGCCCTGCGTGTGGGTGAACGAGTATGGAAAGGGAAGGGTCTTCGGAACAACTATTGGTCACCACAACGAGACGGTATCGACCAAAGAATTTCTAGACTTGATCAGTAACGGTGTTCGCTGGGCAACATCTAAATAATCTTTCCGTTTAACTTTCCTTCAATTGCTAGGAAGGCTACCTAGCCAGGTGGGGAATGCGGTGAAGGCTAATTACTTTTCGAATCTCCCCGATGATTTTTTGCGGAAATTTCCGCCACCACCGCCACCTTTGTAGCCGCCACCTCCGCCCTTGCGGAAACCTCCTCCTCCTTTACGAAAACCTCCACCTCCTTTGCCGCCGAATTTCTTCCCTCTGCCTTCTGGGCGAGGTCGGCCACGATCGATTGAGAGATTAAGCTGGTGTCCTTGAACCCAAACTTCTTTGAGCTTTTCCACGACATCATGCGGCATGTCCTTGGGGAGATCGATAAAGGAATAATCCTTAAACATACGAATTTTACCTATAAATTTGCTATCCAATCCAATCTCATTGGCAATAGCCCCAACTAGATCGCGCTTCTCTGCACCATGGTATTCTCCGACTTCCACCCGGTAGCTTTGTAAGTCGTCGTTACTAACATATTGTTCATCCCTGTTTCCATTTCGCTCTCTTTTTTCACGCTTGGATCTTTTAGGGGTGGGCATTTCATCGTAAAGCAAAGGTTTCTTGCCGGCATCGAGATAAGCGAGAGCGGCGGCTACATCGACTGAGTCTTTACCGCTTTCTTCGAGAAATTGTTGGATGGCTTGACGGTAATCAGACAGATCTTTGGCAGTGAGAGCATCTTCCACACGGGTAAAAAATTCTTTCTGTTTTCGCTCGTTCATTTCCTCCAAAGTAGGAAATGTGTATTCATCGCATTTGGATTTTAGAGTTCTTTCGATTGCATTGAGCATTCGCATCTCCTTGTTGGTGACAAAAAGAATGGCATCGCCTTCCCGACCTGCACGTCCAGTACGTCCGATTCTGTGAGTATAGGACTCAAGGTCAAAAGGAGCGTCATAATTAACCACATGGGTGATGACATCAACATCGAGTCCACGGGCGGCAACATCGGTAGCCACAAGGACTTTGATGTGGCCCTTACGCAGACGGTCGACAGTTTTCTCTCTCAGGTTTTGCGGCATGTCCCCATTGAGTGCTTCTGCTGGGTATCCCTTCGCCATGAGTGTTTCAGCAATATCGGTGGTTGCATTTTTGGTGCGGGCAAAAATAAGAATAGCTCCAAAAGTCTCAATTTCGAGAATGCGGGTTAGCATATCGATCTTTTCGTGCTGTCGTACCTTGAGGAAACGCTGACGGATGTTAGGAGCATTCTCTCTTTTAACTGCAATGGTGATCTCCACTGGTTCGTTGAGGTGCTTGTCCGCCAATTTCCGAATCGGTTTTGGCATAGTGGCGGAGAAAAGTGCGGTTTGTCGTTCGCTTGGAGTTTGTTCCAAAATCCATTCGATATCTTCGATGAATCCCATACTTAGCATTTCATCTGCTTCATCGAGCACCATTGCTTTTAACTGCTCGAGTTTCATGTATTTTTTCTTCACATGATCCATGACGCGTCCGGGTGTTCCCACAACAATTTGTGCCCCTCTTTTAAGTTCTCGGATTTGCTCGCTGTATCCAGTGCCTCCATATACGGGTACGATTCGCAGGTTGGGAATATTTTCCGCAAAGCCGTCTATGGCATCAGCTACTTGTATCGCAAGTTCTCGAGTAGGTGCGAGGCAGAGCATTTGTACTGCTCGTAGGTTGGGGTCGAGTCGGGAGAGCAAAGGCAGGGCAAAGGCGGCAGTCTTACCGGTTCCAGTTTGGGCGACACCCAAAAGGTCGTGCCCCTCAAGAAGTGGCGGGATAGACCTACGTTGAATAGGAGATGGGGTCTCGTAGCCAGCACGAGTTACCGCTTGTTGTACTTCAGGTAAAAGATCGAAATCTTCGAATTTAGGGCTGTCGGTTTCTTTCTCTTCTTTCTCCTCTTTAGGGAGTTCTTGATCGCTCATAAGATGTAATTGGTTCTGGGGGTTGCTCAGGTTCATACCACATTAGAACCTTTGCTCACTTTTCTTATGAATCTTTACTATCCATTTGTGAGCCTCTGTTCCAAGGCGTGATTAATTTATTTCAAAGGATTACAGTAACACAAATCAGGCATATGACGAGTCGTAAAAAGGGCAGTTTCATTGTACGCAATATTGAGACTGATTTGGGCTGATTGTTAAAAACCTGAATATATTTTTTTGAATAAAAGAGCAGAGAGAACTTTATCTTTGCCATAAGGTTATGAATGGGGGAAAAATCATTTTAACTTATTTTTATTATGATCATTTCCATACCTAAGGAAACTCAAGCCTCAGAAAAGAGAGTTGCGATCGCTCCGGACAATATTTCGGCATTCGCCAAGCTCGGATACGAGGTAGTAATTGAACAAGGAGCTGGTGAGAATGCCAATCTTTCCAACTCCGCGTACGAGGAGGCTGGCGCTCGTATTGTAGATGATGCAACTACGGTATGGTCGCAGGGCGATCTTGTTCTTAAAGTTACTCCTCCAAGCATTGAAGAGGTGGGGATGATAAAGGAGGGCGCCACCCTGGTTAGCTTTGTTTATCCTGCAAGAAATGAAGAACTGTTAAAGAAGCTGGGAGAAAGGAAGATCAATTTATTGGCTATGGATTGCGTGCCCCGTATTTCTCGGGCTCAATCTATGGATGCCTTGAGCTCCATGGCCAATGTTGCTGGTTATCGAGCGGTGGTGGAGGCCTCACATGTTTTTGGTCGTTTTTTTACCGGGCAAATTACTGCAGCCGGGAAAGTTCCGCCTGCTAAAGTCTTGATCATTGGAGCAGGAGTTGCCGGATTGGCTGCGATCGGGGCTGCCCGTAATATGGGAGCCATTGTTCGCGCATTTGATACCCGACCCGCGGTTAAAGAAGAGGTCCAAAGCCTTGGTGCTGCCTTCTTAGAATTGGATTTTAAAGAAGATGGATCGGGTTCTGGGGGATATGCCAAGGTGATGAGCAAAGAGTTTATTGAAGCAGAAATGAAGTTGTTTGCTGAACAGGCAGCAGAAGTCGATGTCATTATTACCACAGCGATGATTCCTGGGAAAAAATCTCCGGTATTAATAACCGAAGAGATGGTAAAGAGTATGAAGCCTGGATCTGTGGTTGTGGACCTTGCCGCAGAAGGAGGTGGGAATTGTGAATTAACCTTAAGTGGCGAAGTTACTATTGCCCATGGGGTAACAATCATTGGATACACTGATTTTCCCTCTCGATTACCGACTCAATCGAGCCGATTGTACGGCAATAATTTAGTCAAACTAGTCCAGTTACTGGGCAATGCCGAAGAATTTAATATTAATCAGAAGGACGAAGTGGTGCGCGGTGCCTTGGTTTTGGACAAGGGGAAAGTGAGTTGGCCACCTCCTGCGATTGAAACATCAGTCGCACCTAAGAAAAAGCCTGAGCCCGAATTAAGTGGGACAGAGGTTGTGAAAAAAAGTAACCCTTTGCTCTCTGGAGGTTTTCTTCTCGGTTTGCTCGCGGTAGGTCTACTCGCACTTGGGTGGAAGGGTTCGAGTGAGTTTCTTGATCAAATTACTGTATTTGTACTCGCCTGTTTTGTCGGCTACATGGTGGTCTGGAATGTAACACCTTCTTTGCATACTCCATTAATGAGTGTAACCAACGCAATCAGTGGAATTATTCTAATCGGAGGAATGCTCTTTATGGCAGGAGCCAATCCTTGGCTCGCCGGTGTGGCCATATTTGTCGCCACCATTAATGTGGCTGGTGGATTTCTCGTAACCCAGCGCATGCTGAAAATGTTTCGCAAGTAATGAACGAAGGACTAGTCACAACATCCTACCTCGTATCGGGGATCTTTTTCATCTTAAGCCTGGGAGGACTTTCTAAACAAGAGAATGCCCGTCGCGGGAACCTATATGGAATCATCGGGATGGCATTAGCCATATTTGCCACTTTTATGAGTGGTAAGGTTTCCAACTTCGAGCTGCTCATTCCTCTCATGCTTGGAGGTGCAATCATTGGGGCGGTCATGGCAAAACGGGTAGAGATGACATCGATGCCAGAATTGGTTGCGATTCTGCACAGCTTTGTCGGTTTGGCCGCGGTCTTGGTCGGGGTTGCAAGTTTTCTTGATACCACTCACACATCACTCGAAGGAACGGACAAGCTCATTCATGAAATCGAAATTCTACTTGGTGTGTTTATTGGTGGTGTGACCTTTACTGGTTCAGTGGTGGCATTCGCTAAATTACGAGGTTCGCTTAGTGGCAAACCCATTCTGCTTCCCTTTCGACACTTTTTAAATCTTGGCATGGTTGGGGCATCCATCTACTTGGGGGCACAGTTCCTAGGTCAGGGACATGATGCCGCACTTATCACTCTGCTTATTATTATCGCCATTTCCCTCGTGCTCGGTGTGCATTTGATCGTGGCGATCGGAGGTGCGGATATGCCTGTGGTTGTTTCCATGCTCAACAGTTATTCCGGCTGGGCCGCTGCTGCAGCTGGGTTTATGCTCAAGAATGACTTACTTATTATTACTGGTGCGTTGGTGGGAAGTAGCGGGGCAATTCTCAGTTATATCATGTGTAATGCGATGAATCGTAGCTTGGCCAATGTAATCTTTGGAGGCTTTGGGACTGGTTCCGGCGGAGGAGGGGCAAGCAGTGATATCGAGGGTTCGATTACCGAGACAAGTGCGTTGGAAGTTGCCGAAGAGTTGAAAGATTCAACTGAAGTAATGATAGTTCCGGGGTATGGAATGGCTGTTGCCCAGGCACAGCATGTGGTCAAAGAGATAACTGAGACTTTGCGCGATAAGCATGTAAATGTTCGCTTTGCGATTCATCCTGTTGCTGGCCGTCTGCCGGGGCACATGAATGTATTATTGGCAGAAGCAAATGTCCCTTATGATATTGTATTTGAAATGGACGAGGTGAATGACGAATTGCCTGAAGTCGACATTTTGATGGTCGTAGGAGCCAACGATATCGTCAATCCTTCGGCACTGGAAGAGGAGAACAGCCCGATTGCAGGAATGCCCGTGATCGAAGCTTGGAAGGCGAAGTCTGTTATAGCTCTTAAACGAAGTATGGCTACCGGATATTCTGGGGTTGAAAACCCACTTTATTATAAAGAAAATTGCCGGATGTTATTTGGTGATGCCAAGGATTCCTTGGGACAGGTACTTTCAGGACTTAATTGAATCTTAAAAATTAGGAATTTCCCCCGAAGTGCCTTGTTTAAGTGGAAATTTCTTAACAACCAGTTTTCTTGCATTGTTCAAGTATTGGTATCCCAGAGTGCCTAAATTTCCTTGTGCGAGTGGATTACTTAATTCTAAGCGATTTGAGAGATTTTTGGATATCATAGATTAGTAGAAAATTAAGACTGCTTCTGATTTTATCTAGGTTTACTAAAATCTGTTTTCTATAACGGAGGAATAATATTTGATTATTCCTCTACTCTTATTATTTTAATGGTATGACTTCTGTTGGAAAAGATTTCCCTAACCTTAGTGTTAACGCAATGAATGAGATGGGTGACACCATATCGGTCAATATTTTGGAAAAAGCTAAATCCGAAAAGAAAAAGATTTTGCTTTTTTGGTATCCCAAAGATTTTACTTTTGTATGCCCCACTGAATTACATGCTTTTCAGGACGCAGTTCAGGAATTTGAGAAGAGAAATACTATTGTAATTGGTGCATCTTGTGATACTGCAGAAGTGCACTTTGCTTGGTTAAATACCCCCAAAGATAATGGAGGTATCGAGGGAGTCTCATATGATCTTCTGGCTGACAGTAATCGCAACTTGGCAAACACCCTTGGGATTCTCGATGAGACAAATGAACGCGTAGATGAAGAAACTGGCGTGGTCCTAGTTGATGGTGATAGCGTTCCTTATCGTGCTACTTTTTTAATTGATGAAGACGGTCTTGTCTTTCACGAAGGTATAAATCACATGCCCATCGGAAGAAATGTAGGCGAGTATTTGAGATTGATTGATGCGTACACCCATGTGCAGGAGAAGGGTGAAGTTTGCCCTGCTAATTGGGAGGAAGGTAAAGATGCGATGAATGCAAATCGTGACGGAGTTGCCCAGTATTTAAGTTCCCACTGATCTAATGATTGAAGAACTCTCCGAGGACAACTTAGCTGAGTTGATCAAAGATCAAGCTCTCGCCTATGTTCAGTATTCGGCAGGATGGTGTGGTAACTGCCGGATTATGAAGCCTAAATTCAAGAAATTTTCAGCTGAAATGGATTCAGTTCCCTTTTACATCGTTGATTCTGAAAAGTTTCCTGAGTCCAGGAAGATAGCCAATGTCGACAACCTTCCTACATTCGCCAGTTTTAAAAACGGAGTATGCACGGGACAAATACAAACAAACAAAACTGAGGTCTTAAAAGAGTTTATCGATGAGGCTTCCTCTAATTAAGCATATTTCGCAATTCATCGAGAAAAACGATGAAGATTTTATTGAGGAAACCATTGAGGTCTTAGAGCACCTAACCGAGTTTGATGGTCTTAAAGACGAGGAGTTAGACACACTTGGTGAGTTAATATCAAACATGTATGGAACCCTTGAAGTGGAAAAGCTGGCACAAGGCGGTTTATCAAAAAAGGAAGCCTTAAACTCTTTTATGAAGAGAGTACAAAACTCGATAGATAGGTAAATAGGTTATCAGAAATTTCTTCAACTATCACAATATTCATATAACAATGCCCATACAGTGCCCAATTACTTACCCTAATTGGTTGTGAGTTAATTGCCCTTATCGGGGACCTTCATTTAATTGGTGCTTAATTTACCAATCCAACCTTAGAGTCTTTACAAAAAGCCCAAGTGCTTTTTCTAGCGTTTTCATTTTAATCTACCCGATATGGCGTCCAAGTGGGTACCACTTGACATAGAAATTGAATAATTGGAAGGAATTGAGCGAACTTCTATTGAATTCAATTGGACTGCAGTCGGTATGAGTTTGATTTTCAGCTCAAATTCCTTTTTGCGTGTCTGCCCTAAACTTTATGCCTATTCGGATTCCAAGGAGAAGTTTAAGGGGATTTCATTACTGTATGGATAAAAGTTATGAATTTTGATCGTTTGATATCTGCTAGTTTTTTTTCAATCATTTAAGAGGACATTAAAGTTTATCTTACCGACCTCATTATTAAGCAGGTTGAAAGTTTTTTTAATTGATTATTAAACTTTGTTTTGTAGTGTAATTTACTTTGACTAGTCAAAGTGTATAACTTTAGTCGTCGTTATTAAGCCAAATCATAATTTATCTAAAATGAATCTTCGGGAATTTTTTATCATCTTTTTATTATCAGTTTTTTTTAAGCAGGTGGGTGCTAATGAATCTGAATCATCAAGACCAATCAAATTTTTGCAGTCTCATAAAAATATAGAAACTTATGCCCATGTTGGGTGGGAAAGCCGTTATATTCTTGAGGGTCGTGACTCCTTGGATGGGGAATCACTTTGGTCAAGTAATGTCGAGGCATCTTACGAAGATTTATTTGGAGAAATATGGTATGGTCGTTCTTCTAATAATAGTTTCCGCGAGTTTCATCTCGGACTGGGATTAATTCAGAAAAATGAAATTCTTGAGTACTACCTTGTCTACACTCATTTGCTATTTCCGATTGATAAAAGTTCTGATTCGGAATGGGGTGCAGGTTTTTCTTATGATGCTTTACCATTTGGTTTGGCCAGTGGTCTTGACTTGGTTTACTCCGTTGATGCAAAGGGAACCTTCTTCGAATGGACCACCTCAAAATCGGTTCAGATCTCTGATTTGTGGGAATCGAGTTTCGGGACAGCACTCGGTTGGAACCAAGATTTTGTTAGCGATGGACATAATGGATGGAATCATATCTCGCTAACTGCAAATGGACGAAGAACATTGAGCGATCGTCTTAGTTTGGTTCTTCACGGGGCCCAATCCTGGGCCATGAATCGTGATCTTTCCTTCGAGGGTGATATTTCCCTCAAGGACTTCTTTCATTTTGGTGTTTCGGTCGAGGCCCAGTTCTGAACCTCTTCTATGGAGAATAAGAGCTTAAGCCTTGAGCAGAGATTGTTTTGAGCATTCGCTGGAGGGAAGCATCTTACCACCCGACCAAGCGGGTACAAGGTTTTCATTTTTCCAACGATTCACGCGGTATAATGTGGCAAAGCCAAAATCAGGGGCATCTCCTCCTTGTCCGCCCACCACTTCTGCACCCCGTCGCACATTGTCCTGCATCCACGCGGGCAGTCGAAGGTGGAAAGGGTTGCGCTCGAGTTCTCCACGATGATGTGACAGGGCACCAAGCAAATCGGCAACTTCTTCCACTGTATTTTCAACCATAAGATTAGGATGGGGCATTTGTCCCCAGTATTCCGTTTCAATAATAAGAGGAGAGAATCCTTTACCTTTTTTTAATGCATCGATTGCCAAAAGGTGTGTGCCCAGGTGAGTCTGGTTCCAATCCTTGGCGTGAGGAACGAAGATAGCCACGGGTTGATGTTTTAGAAAAATTCCTTTGAGAATGTTAACCGAATCAGACCATTGAGTGGGGGACTCGCTGGCAGTTTCCGGTCGTATCCGATCCAATCCATTCGGGCCCGTTTGGATTAGTTCAAAACCTATCCATTCACAGGCACCTTTTAACTCATTTAGTCTTTCCTGTTTCCTCGTCGGATTACTACCCTGAGTAATAGCGACATTGAGGACCCGGAAATCACCTTCCTTCATCAGTCTTAGAGGGAGCCCGCCAATGATACATTCATCATCTGGGTGTGGAGAAAGAACTAAAACTACGGGAGCATTTTTCTTGGTTGTGGCCTTTGGAGAAGGTTGAAAACCCCCGTAGGGTAAGTTTTGGCCTTCTTCCATAAGTGCTTGGAAGGAGCGGGCATACCCGAGGTAAGGGTTGGGTTCATCGATTGTCATGTAATCATTGTAAAATGACGGATGAATGCTGCCTCGTCAATCATCCCAATTTGTTAATAAGTGCCGGCTGGATTTTTATGGGAGTGCCATCTTTCACTTGCGGGAGATGTCTGTTGAAATAGATTAGAATAATGAGATTACTGTTTTCTAATCTAGTTACTATCCTTTTAATCCTTACTACTAGGTTGTTAGGTGATTCCGCTCATTCCGAGTTTTCGGACTTATCGAACAAGCTGGGACCATTCAAAGGGGGCACATTACATCCAGAATATAAGGGCAGTACCTGGCTGGCTCATCCTAAAATGAATGGGCCAGCATCGATTGACTTTGATCCTTTCGGTCGTGCCTTTATCAACGAGGCGAGAAGAATGGCAAGAGGGGTACCTGATACGAGGGGTGCCGGTTGGGTAACTTTGGAGGACTATCGTTTGAAAACGGTCGAGGACCGTTTGGCTAGTTACCAACGGAACCAGGACAAGGTCGAAATGGCATGGTACACGGGTACACCCGATCGGGTTTTGCGTTTTGTGGATGAAGATGGAAACGGGGTGCCTGATTCGGGTACAGTTTTTGATGACCGTTGTAAAGAAACCCTTGATGGCATAGGCTTTTCTCTCTTGGCTGAAAGAGATGCGGTTTACTACACCTGCATTCCCGCCTTGCGCAAATTAACAGATGGTGATGAAGACGGGCATGCAGAGCAGCATGACCGCTTGGTCGAGGGATTTGGAGTACGGGCATGTTTCAAAGGACATGATTTACACGGGGTGATTCGCGGACCTGATGGTCGGCTCTATTTCTCGGTTGGAGATCGCGGTTACAGCGTGGTTGACGATGCCGGTGTTCGCAGATCTGCTCCCCAGCGTGGGGCTGTTTTTCGATGTGATGATGATGGTTCGAATTTCGAGGTCTATGCTCACGGGTTACGGAACCCACAGGAGATTGTCTTCGATGATTTTGGAAACTTGTTTACCTTCGATAACACCGGAGACTTTGGCGATCGTGCAAGGGTGGTTTACGTAATGGATAACACCGATTCGGGATGGACTGCGGATTACCAGTCACACCATCAGCATGCCAATAAACTGGACTGGGGAAATTTTCGCCTTTGGCAGGCGACTTGGGTGGGAGAGGGCTCATTTGATCTATACAGTGAATCTGCTCCCCAGTGGATTTACCCGCCAATTGGACATGTGGGCAATGGACCTTCGGGTGTGGTTCGTATGACTGGTCCGGCTGTTCCTCCTGAATTACGGGGGAAGTTTTTGATGTGTAATTATCGCGGGTCGCCAACGAGGTCCAGTGTGCTAGCGATTCCCATAGAGTCTAAGGGTTCAGGGTTTATGGTTGGCGAGGTTACTACCTTCCTCTCCTCCTTAAATGCATCGGATGTAGAGCTTGGTTATGATGGTCGTGTTTTTTTTGTGGAATATGGAGCAGGTTGGAGCCCGGACAATCAGGGAAGTGTGCAGGTTGCAGAACCTACGAACCCCACTTTTTTAGAGGCAGGTCGAAAGGTTGCTCAGCTCGTTAAAGAAGGATTTTCTCATCGAACTTTGAGTGAGCTGAGTAGTTTACTCGGGCACTCTGATCAAAGGGTGCGGCAGGAAGCCCAGTTTGCAATCGTACAAAAGGGCTCTGATGCAGCAGTCTCATTATTCGCCCGTATTTTATCAAACGCCAAGGTTGGAGAGCTTGCTCCATTACATGCCGTCTGGGGATTAGGACAACTTGCCCGTTCAGGTAATGAGGATGCTAAGAAAAATATAGTACAATGCCTAACCCATCCATTCATTGAGCTTCGTGCTAATGCTGCTCGAACCTGTGGAGACATTAAGTTAAGCCAAGCACGAGCTTCTTTGCTGGATGGTCTTGAAGACGCCTCACCAAGGGTAGTATCTTTGTGTGCGATCGCCTTAGGTAGATTATCTCCAGTTGGGGATAAGGAAGTGATTCAGGCTCTTCTCCAAATTGCCGAGCGAAATAAAGGTGCTTCATTTGATATTACATTACGACATGCTATCATTTCCGCCTTTGATCGAATGGCTACAGTGGGGCAGGCGTTATCTTGGTCCGAGCATTCATCTCCTGAGGTGCGCCTGCTTGGAGTAATTATTCTTCGTAAAAAAGAGCACCCGGGTGTAGCTGAGTTCCTTAATGATTCAAGTACACTTGTTAGAACAGAGTCAATTCGTGCTCTTTACGATACATCCGTGGTGGACGAATCGGTGGGTGCTCGCCTGCTTCAGGTAAGCTACAAGGGCCTGCCTGTTTTTATTCAATCCCGCCTTTTAGTGGCTGCTGCCCGGTGGGGCACTCCCGATGGTTTTGCAAGGGTATTGGATATGGCCATGGATTCTTCTCTTGATAGCAAAGTCCAGAACTTGGCTTTGCGTGCTTTGGAGCAATGGGATGAATACCCCAGTATGGATCCTGTTCTTGGTTCACTTCGTCCTTCTCCCCATCCACGCGAGAATTCTCGTGTATTGGCAGGCAAGTATGCCTCCCGCTACCTTAGTTACCTTGAGCAGGAAAAGAGAACTGAGTTTCTCACCTTGGCAACAGAAGTTTCTGCTGTCCTGGGAATTGAGTTAAATGCTAATGACTTGCAGAACCAGATTCTTAACGACGGGCTTTCCAGTAACCTTCGTATCGCCTTTTTTAGTCGTCTGCTTGAAGTTGAAGCTGGGATTACCAATAACTTGCTTTTACAACTATTAAAAGATTCGGATACTAGGTTGCGTGCTCTTGCATTAGGAGAAGCCTACTCACGCAACCTTGAAGAATCCATTGCACAGGCTGAAAAAGCAGTGCGCTTACAAGATGCACCTGAATTAACAAAACAGGCAATTGCGAGCATTGGAGAAAGATACCCCAAGCGTCTACTGGAGTTTTGGAAAACTCGATCAGGAAAAAATGGTATTGATCGAGGTGTCTGGCTCGACCTTTACAAGATGATCGAACAGTCCAACGATCCTGAAATCAGATCAACGGTGAAAGGATTTTCCTCTAATCCCACTAACTTGTATAATCTTGCTTTAAGCGGTGGAGATCCAAACCTTGGTGAGGCAATCTTTCAGGGGCAGGGTGCCTGTATGCAATGTCATAAAATAAATGGGAAAGGAGGAGAGCAGGGCCCGGATTTAAGCCTTGTCGGAAAACGCCTTGGTCGTGGAAAATTGTTGGAATCGATTGTAAACCCAAGCGCAGAGATTACTCCCGGTTATGGCCTCTCCACAGTTATCCTTCAAAATGGAGAGGCTTATTCTGGGAGACTGGCGGATGAAAATAAGAAAGAGGTCAAATTAATTACTTTGGATGGGAAGGATTTAACTTTCGCCCGCAAAGAAGTTTCCCAACTTTCACCTCCCATCTCTGCTATGCCACCTATGGGGCAAGTCTTATCTACTTCTGATCTGCGTGACCTTATTGCCTACCTTGAGTCAACCCGAAGGAATCGGGGAATATCCAAGTCTCTGAAGCATGGGGATTAATTAGTGATTAACAGTAAGCCTTTTTGCTTTGGCTGGGTCTTTAACAGGAATACAATTAGTTAGGAATTTGTATTCAGGGCCGTTTTTTCCAAGTCGTACTTCATGTGGATCCATGGAGTACACTTTGGGTTGAAACGTGTTTCCATTTATTCGAACGGTGTAGAGGATTTCCTCGGTCCTTGAGTTCTTGATTTGAACAACTTGATTTTTCTTTGAAAATACGAGTTTTGGTAACCAACCCATGGTTTTCCTTCCATCATTATGAGACATTTTTACCGTAACAGGCCAGCCGACAAATTGTGATTTGTCCCCGTCAGATACCTTGGCAAAACGGGGCCAACATTCGAATGTGATGGTTCTATTTCTTTTATTGAAACGGGCTACGCCAAAACCATCGGCTCTTTTTAACTCGTTTTGACGATTTTCGGGATTGGCATAAGCATGCATAGTTATCTTATTGCCCAAGCCATCCTTAAAGTCACCAGTCCAGGGGAGAGGGGAGTTGTATATGGGGCGCAAGCCTGGCTTTTCGTCCTCTGGTCTCCACCATCGTCCGTAGATGGTGTTAACAATCGCAGGACTGGTAAAAGCAAAGGGTCCATCCCGATAAGATTCAACTCCATGTTGAACTAATACTGCGAGGTGTTGGTCCCCGCATAAATGTGGGGCCCAAGCTTTTCGTAATTCTCGAAGTGCTTTGTTTCTACCTTTTTGAGGCCAAGCATTACTATCCAAGTCGGCAAGCAATCGATTATTCGGATGGCCGTGAATATGTACCGCTCCACAAAACGCAGTTGCAGAAAGTGCCGCTTTCATCTCGGCACCTTCCCAGTCCTGACTCCATGTGGAAAGAAATTTCAATTGGCGATCACCGAGCAATACAAGACCGTCCAAGTCAACCGCGTTGCGATCATAGGACGGATCGTTGATATGATCGGGTCGGGGCCCCATGGGAGGTATTTTTCCAGACGGCCCGCTTTTAAATTTACGGTCTTCTAAGATTGCGAAATCAATACCACCTACCCGTAGCCTGGTAAAGTATACCTCTAGTCCCCGTTTTAGCTTTTTTGGGTCGACCGGGTCAGGTAGATGCCAAGTCTGTTGTCGTTGTACCATATTAACATAAGGAATAGGGTAAAAATAACCTCCGCTATTTCCCTCGGGTGATGTCGCCTGTATGCCCGATTCGCCCCAAAGATTAGCTTGCCCAACATCATGATCATCCGGAATGGTGATAGAGGGGCGGTCTTTCATTAAGTCTCTGAACTGCAGACCAAACTCAATCCACCCGGCGGTGTGCTCGGTATGGTGATAAGTCTGGTCCCCAGCAAAGAATAGTACATCCGGATCAATTAATTTAAGGTTTTCAATAATTTGCGGTCTTGGGCCTTTAGTACGGCTGGAATTACAAGATAAGTTTCCAACAACAATGCTCTCTTGGTCGGTCGGGTCCTTGCGGATAGTTCCATTAAAAGACGCTAGTTTCCCATGCCTTACTCGATAGAGGGTATCTTTGGATGAATCCCAGTTTTTTATACGAAAGTGAGCGCTCCAACCTGGATAGGTAACTTGAACCCTGGAAATTTCCTTCCATTTTGTACCCTGCTTTATTTCAAGTCGAACGGAGCGGGATTCATCGGGCATAAGTGGGTATAGTTGTCCCGTTAGTTTTAGAGTGCCAAGGTCTTGGGTATACAAAGCAAAGGCGACTACCTCGTCGCGTGGAACTTTTAATTCAATGATTCGCTTGGGAGGTTTTCCTTTTTTGGAAGGTACCTCTGGAGGTCTAGCACGCTTCCACCATTGACCGGTTGAGAGATGATCCAAATGGGAGAATCTTTTTCCAAATAGTTCTTTGGATTCGGGTTCTGATTGTAAAAATAGAGAAGGCAGAAAAGAGATGATTGTAACTAAAATACGGAAATTCATAATAATTTATTTTCTAATCTTTTTATAAAGGGCAATTAAAAATAAATTAGTGTGATTAATTAATCGAGTTGCTTTACAAGTGACAAACGAGTTGTTTGGAGAACTAATTCAAATAGATTTACTATTAATGAAATTCTTATTTTTACTTTTTACACTTTTCTCTGTGATTACGGGATTTATGAATGCTCAAGAGGGCGATAAAAAAGAAAAAAGTCCGCAATTGTTAGACTCGTTGAATTGGAGGAAGTGGACTCCAGGAATTGTACCTTTGCATTCTCCCGAGGAGTCCTTGTCGATGATGAAAGTGGCTCCCGGTTTTAAGGTGGAACTAGTTGCGAGCGAGCCCATGGTGAAAGATCCTGTCTTTATTGATTGGGATGATCAGGGAAGAATGTGGGTTTGTGAATTTCGTACTTATATGACGGACTTGGATGGTACTGGAGAAAACGAAAGAAAAAGTCGTGTTATGGTTCTAGAAGATACGAACGGGGATGGGAAGATGGATCGATCGACTGCATTTTTAGAAGATATGATCAATGCACGCAGCCTTTCCTTCGTCGAGGGTGGCGTTCTGGTTGTGGAGTCGGGAGCTATTTGGTTTTGTGAGGATTTGAATGGTGATCTGAGGTGTGACAAGAAATCTAAATTAATGGATTTTGCGACTGCTGCATTTGATAATATCGAGCATGCAGAGAATGGGCTTTCCTTTACCTTGGACAATTGGATGTATATTTCGAAATCCTCCCGCAAAATATCTTGGAGGTCGGGTAAATTAATCGAAGCACCCGCCAGTCCGAGAGGGCAGTGGGGGATAGCAACAGATGCCTACGGTAAACTGTTTTACAACAGTAATAGTGTTTGGTTTTTGGGAGACTGGGGTATTTATGACCATGCTTGGCCGATCAAGAAAAAGACAATTGGACCACCAACCAAAGAAGTCTTTGCCATTCGCCCAAATACCGCACTCAACCGTAATTATAAGCCTGGTTCTTTGAGGGAGGACGGTAGAGTGGCACGCGTCACCACTATAAGCGGACTCGCAGTACACAGTCATGGTGCGTTTGGGGATGCTTGGGAAGGAGCGATTTTTTCGATGTCTCCCGGTACCAATACTGTGGGCGCTTTTATTCCTGAAAGACCTTTTCCAAATACCGAAGGATATCGGCACCAAACTTATGCAGATCCCATTTGGGAAAAACGAGAATTTCTTTCCAGTACCGATGAACGGTTCAGACCAGTCAATGGTACTATTGGTCCGGATGGTTGCCTTTATGTGGTCGATTTCCACCGAGGAGTTATCCAACACAAACGCTTTCTTACTTCCTATTTACGCCGGCAGTCTGAAGAACGTGAATTAGACAAGCATATTGGGCATGGGAGGATCTATCGAATTGTTCCTGAGGATCAAAAACCTCAGCCCAGTCCACAAAACTTGGTTGCTGGATTATCCCACCCTCATCTTTGGTGGCGTTTGCGTTCCCAAAAGCGAATTGTTGAAGGTGACCGTCAAGACTTGGCACCAACCGTCAAGGAATTGGCTAGAAACAGACAGGCATCTCCATTTGCTCGTGTACATGCAATATGGACTTTAGTTGGTCTTAACAATTTGGATGCAAAAACCATAGACCGGGCGATAAAGGATACTGATTGGTTTGTAGTCATGACTGGTTTACGCACCGCAGGTGATATTATGCAGTACGGGGGGGTGTTTCCTCAGGTCAACCTAGCAGATGCTCAAAGAATTTCGCAAAGCGATGACTTTCCACATGCCCTGGTTGCATATGCCTCCAAAGTTGTTGAGTCTGGATATCCTAAGCGAATGATTGCGAATTATGTAGATAAACCTGCGCAGTGGGTAACGCGGGACAAAGAATTATATAGTTCTTACAAAAAAGGGCGCGAACTGTATGGCAATAGTTGTGGGGCTTGCCACCAAGCTCACGGAAAGGGTTTAGCTAACATGGCACCCACACTGTCTAAAAGCGACTGGGTTAATGGTTCTTTGTCACGTTTGATTGGAGTCGCTGTCCATGGTTTGTCTGGTCCTATCAAGGTAAATGGAAAACTCGTTGAAAATATACCTCCCATCATGCCACCCCATGGATATATGAAAGATGATCAGTTGGCTGATGTCTTAACTTATGTTAAAAATGCTTGGGGTAATCGATCAGGTTCGGTGAGCGCTCAAGAGATTGCTAACTACCGCACAGGCACAAAACGTTTTCTGCCATGGACTGAAGAGGAACTCTCCAATCTCAGGTAAAAAAAAACGCCGGAGCAAATGCCCCGGCGTTTGTGAGAAAGATCAGGTTTTAAATTATTCGACCGTCATGGTTCCACGCATCATTGCAAAGTGACCGGGAAAACTACAAAGATATTGGTAAACCCCAGGTTTAGGGGCAGTGAATGTAATTGTATCACTTTCGTCAGGTCCAAGAAGTTTGGTAGCAGCAATGACATCTTCTTTACTTGCTTCAGGAATAGGATTGGTTGCACTTGCACCCATGCCCATGATTTTCTGGCCAAATTTTAAAGCACTAATACCTTCCTTAAGAATTACAAGGTTGTGACCCATGGCAATCTTTGGCATCTTTCCGATGTTTTTAAATTCAAGTTCCACTTTTTCTCCAGCCGAAACGGTGAATTCTTTAAGATCAAACTGCATGAAGTCGTTACCAGTAACGGTAATCTTTTGATCGGCGTGAAGAAAAGCTCCGGATAGGCCAAGAGCTATTAAAGCAGAGAGTAATTTCATAATATGTAATCTATCGGATCCGCGCTTCTGCCCAAGGATAATTCTCTATTTACAGGTAAAAAAATGGTTTATGAATGACCTGAAGTTTTTAATTATCTTTTCTTTTTCGAGGAGCCATACGCCCATCAGGCCCAAGCAGTGGAAGTATTGCAGGCTCCTGCTCGAGGAGATCGGAGGTCGGCAGTTCCACGATTTCAGGATTGTCCGGACGGTTCAAATTTTCATTGAGCTTTTTGAGGGAGATCGGATCGGAGGGCACGCCACCTTTGGGCACTTTTACGCGGGCGACCCAGGCAATCGTGTTAAGAATTAAAGTGCGGTAATCATCAATTGCCCAGTTTCTGTGGTAGTGCCCACCTACAAAACCCGCACCCCGGGCACCAGTTTTAGGATCTCTGCACCAGAGCAGTGCCTGAGGGGTTCCTAGTAATTCCTCCGCCTGCCGGTTCCAAAACTTGCTGCTTCCATAACGGATGACATTTTTATGGGTGGGAATGGCCGTGGCTAGGGGGTAGCAATGGTTGCAGGATTGATCGAAACTCAAGTTGTAGTAAAATTCATCGTACGCTCGGACCGGCTTGGAGAGACCACGGGAGACAGGATGACCCGCTTTGGGGGTCATCTCCGCGATCCAGCTTGGGTTGACGGAAAATTCGTCGTCGTAAAATCCACCGATCCATTGGTTGTAGTATTTCTCACCCACCTCTTTGGTCGGGTGGACTCCATAATGCATGAACATAATTCCCATACCCGCTTGAACTTTCTTTTGGAGGAATTCGTACTTCTCGCCGAATTCCCCGCCTCCATCGGCATAGATTATGCAGGCATCGACTCCATCAAAGATAGATTCGTCCTCTGGCCAACCATACCAGTGAACCTTGGCGTCGACAGGCAGGTCGCTCATGTTTAACGCATCTGCCAGAAGAATCGATCCCGCCCGGTATTCATGGAATCCATGCCTGTGCTTAGTGTTTCCAGCGATGAATAATACAGACTTTAAGCTTGTACCTTTCTTCTTTGGTAGGGCTTTACGAATCGCCGAGGCCACTGCAGCCGCCAACACCTTTGTGCCTTCTTTGGTGTAATGTACATCGTTGTCTGCTTTTTGATAAGCTGGTCTTTTCTGTCCGATGGTCGCAAATAAATCGTTTAAAGTTACTCCGTTATTTACCATAACCTCCTCTGCCTTTTGGTTAAAGGATTGAGCAGTTTCGATTGAAACAAAAATTTTAGAGGATTTTTCTTTTTTAAGGCAGGGTGGTGTGGTCGAACCAAAAATCAGACGGGCTCCCGTCTTACGGAGTTTATCTACAATTTCTTGTAGATTTTGGGCATAGGACTTGGGAGTGGCTTTTTCTTTTTGTTTCCAACCATACCAGTCCCATAGACCAAAATTGAAGTGGATAACATCCCATTTCTTTAAACCCACCCATTTATCAATTTCCTTAACCCCGAATGCTGACCATCTGCAGTTGGTGGTAGGACGGTGGACTTGGGCATCTCCCTTGAGGAGATTTCGAACGGTTGGCGTGTAAGCAATGGATATTGAATCCCCAATAATTAGAACCTGTGGGAGTTCAGGATTGGGTGCGGGATTGGCAAATGGGTGAACAAAAGGATCCTGTTGTTTCTTCGCACCTGTCAGGGGGAGAACAGCAAACAGTATGCAAGCCAATTTTGTCACAAGGGAAAAACTGTAACGCTTCATGATTTGCAGGCTCCACGAGGGGGAGTTGTGGTCTTTTACTTAAGAACCTTGCGGGCCTTGAGATTATTAAGACGGTGGGTGACATCAATAATACCATCTACCACAGTACGATCATAAGTCCGTCCGTCGGTAGTATCAATTCCGTGACCCTTTACCAATTTACGTAGAGGTTCGAGAGCAGCATCTTGATGGTGGAAGAGTTCAATGAAAACATGTTCCAGTTTACCTGTAGCGGCACATGCGTGAAGAAGTGCGGCAATCCAACCGTCATCAGTTGAAAGGCAACCCCGGGTGGTTTTCGCAGATGCGTGGAAGATACCCAGTGCATCTGCTTTAGCCAGATCCTTAATAACCGCTTCGTTCTCCGCCATGGAAAGATCGGAGTCTCCACAATGAGCCGCATCGATCATGACCTTGAAGAATTTTTTTCGTATCTTTTTGTTGATCGCTTTGACCACCTCAGCGGCTTTTGCTGCATTAGTAAAATTTTGAAACTCTCCGCCCCGTAAGAATTCAAGATGCCATGCCTGCACAGGACTTTTCTCTAACCCAGCTTCTTTGTAACAACGGGCATGAAGTTTAACTACTTGTAATACTGCGTTAGCATAGGCTTTTCCCTTCAGGGGTTTTCCTGAAAGCCATTCCTCATAGGAGGTGGAGGAGACATGTTTAACCCGATATTTCTTAGCAACGGCCAATCCGGAACAGAGCATTTCAACCACTGCATCTTCATCCTTAGGATTGATTGGATTTGCCCCGCCCACCATCATAATAAGATGAACTTCAAGTTTGAGGGCCTTCATTCCTTTGAATAAATCCTGCAGGTCTTTGGAGTCAGCACCTGGGAAAAGGGGAACTTGAACGCATTTGAGTTTAACGGGAGAAGATTTGCAAATCGCCCGCATACCTGAAACCACTTTGAGAATGCCAGACCGAGTGCGAGGAAGTTTGCCGTTGTCATCGGGAACAAGGGAGCCAACGAACTTTAAGTGGGTGGGAACTACGCCAACGGCGACTTTGGATTTATTCACTACGGTCATGATACGGTACTTTGGGGTTTAAAAGAGTAGGCGGTTCAGATGTTATAAAATCAGATTCATTGAAAATAATGCAACAGGGGCAAGGATAAAGCGGATCAGCAAAAGTAGTAGTTTCAGTATTTACGAGGCACCTGCAGACTCCTCAGGAAGTTTGATTTGGGCGACCTGATAATTCGGATCGTCAGGTAGTACGGTTATATCGACCATGCTTCCAGCCTTTCTCAAAAGCTCTTGGCAGTTTCGACTGATGTGTTGAACTTTTAATTTCTTTCCTGCATTGAGGTAGCGTTCCCCCAATTTATGAAGGGCTTCAAGTCCAGAATGGTCCCAGACTCGGGAATCCTTCATGTCTACAATTACACAATCAGGATCGTCTGCGGGATTAAAACCGAGGTTAAAATCGGTGACTGAACCAAAGAAAAGAGGGCCAGATAAATGATAAACTTTTGCTCCATCCGTAAGAACTTCGGATTCACGATGAATGTGATGAGCCGATTTCCAGGCAAACCCAAGTGCCGAAACGATCACACCACTAATTACGGCAAGGGCAAGGTTGTGGGTAACTACAGTTATTCCAGAAACTAAGATGAGAACGAAAGCATCGGTTTTAGGAATTTTCCTTAAAATTCGAAAACTCGACCACTCAAAAGTACCAATAACCACCATGAACATAACTCCGGTTAGGGCAGCCAAAGGAATTTTTTCGATTAGGGAACTGGCAAAAAGAATAAAGGCGAGTAGGAAAAGACCCGCCGAAATGCCTGAAAGCCGTCCGCGTCCTCCCGAGCGAATATTAATAATGCTCTGCCCAATCATGGCGCAACCACCCATACCGCCGAAGAAACCTGTGGCCACATTGGCAACTCCTTGCCCAAGGCATTCCCGGGTACTGTTGCCCCGGGTCTCGGTGAGTTCGTCAATTAGGGTGAGAGTCATTAGCGATTCGATTAATCCAACGGCCGCGAGGATGAATGAAAAAGGTGCGATAAAGACCAGGGTATCCCAATTTAGGGGAATGGAAAAGGAAACCAGGCTCGGTAATTCACCTCCGATGGAAGCCATATCGCGAACAACAAGCGTGTCCAAGTCTAGACCAATCACAACCAAGCTGACGGCACCAATAGCGGCGAGGGAGGACGGAAATTGAGTCGTAAGTTTTGGAAGTAAGAAAATAATTGCCATGGTTAGGGCGATCAATCCAATCATAAGTTGAAGATCGTTACCGACTAACCAGGAGGAACCAGGAGTGGTTGGGCTTTCAGTAAACATGGGGAACTGAGCTTCGAAAATCACGATGGCTAATCCATTGACAAATCCAAACATTACCGGCTGGGGAATAAGCCGGACAAACCTTCCCAGTTTTAAAACACCGCACCCGATTTGAATAACACCCATGAGAATGACCGCGGCAAACAAGTATTGAGTGCCCATTTCAGAACCCAGTCCGAGAGCCTCTCCGCGTTCATTACCCAAGAGGACAAGAGATACCATGATTACAGCAAGGGCACCAGTGGCTCCCGAGATCATGCCTGGTCTGCCACCCAAAACCGCCGTCAGTAGGCAGACCATAAAAGCGGCATACAATCCGATCAGTGGTGAAACCCCTGCAATAATGGCAAAGGCCACAGCTTCAGGGACCAAAGCAAGGGCAACGGTCAGACCGGACAGAAGATCGTCCTTTGCTTGAATACGATTCCCGAATTTTCGAAAGATTATTTGAAACACGATGATATAAACTTGAGGATTAAAAAAAAGAACGGTTAAAAAGGTAGTAAAAGTACCTGCGTTGGACATCTCACAAAGATATCCGAGCCTGGAAGTTTTACATTCACCTATTGTACACGCTCAAAATGGCACAAGGGATTACCATAAACCAAACTGGCTTTTGCAACAAGGACATCTTACTGACTGATTTCCTAAAAAGTTCGACTTCGTGCGGGATGCGACCAACTTATTTGGACAATTATGATCAAAAAAATAATTACCCATCCTGGAGGTGCACATAAAGACGAGTTTTTAGCCTGTTGTGTACTCCTTGCAAGTGATTCAGTTTCCATCCTCCGTCAGGAAGCTACAGACGAGGAGTTGAACGATCCACTAGTTGTGGTTGTCGATGTCGGTCATCGCCATGAACCGCATCTGAATAATTTTGATCATCATCAATTTCCTCGAGATGCCGAACCTACCTGCTCACTCTCTTTGGTTCTTACTAAATCGGGCATCTATGAAGATGCCCGTTCCTTTTGCCCATGGTTAGAGGTTGCTGAGTGGTTTGATTGTCGGGGGCCTAACGATACCGCTGAATGGTTGGGTTTAGACAGGGAAGTTGTGGGGAAATTAAATTCTCCAATCGACATCACCATACTCCAAGGATTTGCCAAGCAGACGGAGCATAATCCTGGTGAACCAATTTGGGAGGTTATGCGGATGATGGGTAAGGAACTGGTTGGATACATAACTGGATTACGGGGTCGAATTAACGAGGTCTCGAAGATCGAAGAGATTTGGAACCTCAATCACGGTGATGATGTATTTAAGGTAATTTTCGTCCCTCGAACCGATCCATCCATTGAAGAAGTATCGGGGGTATTGGGTTGGCGAGTCAAAGAACTTGGTCTTGAAGATGAGGTAAAAGCTATCGTTTATCCTGATGGACGTGGCCAAGGTTATGGAATGAAAAGATTCAATGATCGGGAGGAAATCGATTTCTCAAGAATCGAAAAAGAATCGGATGTACGCTTTGCTCATGCCCGTGGGTTTATTGCCAAGGTGGAACCCGTTGGGATCGATCGTTTGAAAGAGTTAATCATAAAATCAATTATGGATGAAAAATGAAGCAATGAAGCCTTTCATTTTAGCATCAGTTTTTTTCTTCTTGGTTTCAAAAAATTGGGGAATGGATAAATTGAATTTCGAGCTATTTGAAGTACATGAAAACCTCGCTGAAGCCTGTGCGGTAGGTGATTTAAATAAAGATGGTCAAATCGATGTGGTCTCAGGAAAATGGTATTATTTGAGTCCCAAGTGGGAACCTGTAGTTTTTCGCGAGTTGAATAGTTTTGGAAAGGATTATTTGCAGGATAATGGAGATCATTTGTTCGATATCGACGGGGATGGGTGGATTGATATTGTGTCAGGGCAGTTTACAGAGCGGGAAGTTTTGTGGTTTAAAAATCCAGGAGACTGGCCTTCTACAAGACAAGCTTTGTGGGAAAGGAATATCCTTACTGATTCTGGTTCCAGAAAAAATGAGATTTCCTTTTTTCGCGATATGAATGGAGATGGCTACCCAGATTATATCGGAAATAGTTGGGTGGCAGACGAATCGATGAGAGTCAGTTTGTTTACTAGTAACCCAGAAGGAGGAGTCGTTTCAAAATCTAGAACTATTCACCCCAAAGGCAATGGACACGGACAAGGCTTTGGCGATTTAAATGGAGATGGCCTGGAAGATATTATCTTTATGTACGGATGGTACCAACGCCCATTAGTTAATCCCTTTGAGCAACATTGGAAATTGAGGAAGGATTTTACATTACCTCGTGCAAGTTGCCCGATTATAGTACGCGACTTAAACGAGGACGGTCGACAAGATCTTTTGTGGGGCGACGGTCATAATTATGGATTGTATTGGTATGAACAGTTGGAGCCTGAAGCAGATGGGAGAACTCGTTGGAAACATCACTTAATAGACGATACCATCAGTCAGTGCCATGCCATCACCATGGGCGATCTTGATCGAGACGGTAAAGAGGAGATAATCACTGGAAAACGATATTTCGCACATAGTGGTAGGGATAAGGGAGCTAATGATTTAATTGTACTCGTCCGATATGTATACGAACTCGCCGCAGATGAATCGGTCCAGTTCGATCGTCAAATCATCCATCAGGGCAAGGCGGGGACAGGTTTACAGATTCGTCTAGCGGACTTGGATAAAAATGGTTGGCTGGATCTAATAGTTTCTGGAAAAAGCGGCCTTCATATTTTATACAATCAGGGGGAACAAAAGAGACCTTAAGATTTAATCAATCGGAGGAATCTAGTGTCACGAGTTTTTCAGCCTCAATTTCCCACTCATAGGTGCGCTGCTCAAGTTTGCGAGCAATACCTGCTGCCTGGCTATTCAGTTCCTTGGCTTTTTCGGGATCATCGTAAATGCCTGCTCCCGAAAGTTTTTGATTGAGGGTTGTCTGTTCCTCTTCGAGGGAAATAATCTCGCTTTCTAGTTTGCGGACATGATCTTGAAGCTTTCCACGTTTGGCTTTTTTAAATTCTCTCTCGGCAGATCGTATGCGCCTTTTCTCCTTTGCACTCATAGCTTTCCCGTCGCTAGGATTGACTTTGTTCTGTTCAGGACGGGAATTTTTTAAGCCCTCAACCAGTCCAGACTGTGCACTGGCAGCACCAGATTTCCACAGATAATAATCATAATCGCCTGCATAATTAGTGGTTTTACCTGCCTCGATACGGATAGTTCGCTGACCAAGTTTTCGTATAAAGTGTAAATCATGGCTTACAAAAATCAAAGTACCCTCGTAATCTTTCAAGGCATGAACCACTGCGTCTATACTGGCCATGTCCAAGTGGGTGGTAGGTTCGTCTAACAGGAGAAGGTTCGGAGGTGCGAGCAAGAGTTTAACCAAGGCAAGCCGGCTTTTTTCTCCTCCACTCAGTACCTTGACTGGTTTAAAGACATCATCCCCCCGGAAGAGAAAGGCTCCAAGAAGAGTGCGTGCATCCTGTTCAGATACCCCGCTTGCTAATTGTAATGCTTCATCGACCACAGTGCTGCTTAAGTCGAGAGTTTCGACCCGTTGTTGAGAAAAGTAACCGGCAGATACATTATGTCCTAGTTCGCGCTTTCCTGCCTCGATGGGCACAAGATCGGCCAGGATTTTTAGGAGGGTGGACTTACCAGCTCCATTTGGACCGACTAAAGATATGCGCTCTTGTTTTTCTACCTCTAGGGATAAGTTACTGTAGACTAAATGTTCGCCGTAAGCTTGGCGTACATTAGACAAGTTAACCACCCTTTGCCCACTTCTTGGAGGCTGGGGGAATCTAAACGAGATCGTTGCCTCGTTATTCTCTGGCGGATCGATTCGCTCCATTTTTTCAAGGAGTTTGATACGGGCTTGGGCCTGGGAGGCTTTGGATGCCTTGGCACGGAACCGACGAATAAAGTCTTCATGGTGTGCAATTTCTCGTTGTTGGTTCTGATACTCTGCCAAATGTTGGGCCTGGCGTTCTTTTTTGAGGTTTAAGTAGGTCTCATAATTCCCTTGGTAGCGTTGAATCTTTCGGTTTCCAATTTCAAGAATTCCCGTACATATGGCATTGAGAAAAGAACGGTCGTGGGAGATTACAAGTAAAGAGCCGGAGAACTTTTGTAATTGCGCCTGAAACCAGCCGAGAGTTTCCAAATCTAAATGATTGGTCGGCTCGTCCAGCATGAGAAGGTCGGGTTCCATGACCAATAAACGGGCGAGGTGAGCCCGCATGATCCAGCCCCCACTGAGTGTTTTTGCCGGCTTATGGAAATCGTCCTGGTGAAAGGCGAGGCCAGCCAGGGTTTTTTTGGCTCGGGCTTCCACTTTGTATCCGTCGAGTTCAGCAAATCGTTCAAGTGCATCTGCCCGTTGGGGGCTTTCTGGATCAGGGAAATTACGGAGGTCCGCAAGGGAGGCAGACATTTCATCCGATATGGCAGTGGCAAGTTCCAACACCGATTCTTCACCAGCAGGTGCACTTTCTTGAGGAAGATAGCCAATTCGAATGCCCCGTTCCCATTCAATTATGCCTTCATCTTCTTGGTTTTTTCCAAGTAGGATTGAAAACAGGGTGGTCTTACCCGCTCCGTTTGGACCTACCAATCCCATCCTTTCGCCACGAGCCACCCGCAAGGAAACTTCCCGGAAGAGAACCTTGGGGCCGTAGCGTTTACTGATATTGGAAAGAATGAGCATTGGTTCGAAAAGGTGAACAGGTTTGCATCAATTTTAGATTTAGCAAAGGAATTTGACGATTTCTAATGATTTGAGCGTTTCAGGGTTCAAAAGTTTTGCCGGTTTAGCCATGTTGACTAGAGTAATTGTATGTCCAACAGCACTTCCATGGAATCTCATAAAAAACCTAAATCTATTATTGATGGCAGAGTGTGGTGGTTGCGTGGGGTTTGTTTAAGCGTAATGATCATTCTTGTGGTTGGCGGGGTTACCCGCTTGACTGGTTCTGGACTATCCATGGTTGATTGGCGTCCTGTATCAGGGGTTTTGCCCCCAATCGGGGAGGCAGCTTGGGCAACGGAGTTTGCCCAGTATCAAGAGTCTCCTCAGTACAAACTTGTTAACCAAGGAATGTCGCTTGGGGAATTTCAATATATCTTCTTTTGGGAATACCTACATCGTGTACTTGGACGTATTGTAGGACTACTCTGCTTGATTCCCTATCTATGGTTTCTGTTTCGTGGGAAGCTCGATCGTGGATTGAAGTTGAAAGGTGGTATACTCGTCCTACTTGTCGGCGCTCAGGGTTTTATGGGTTGGTATATGGTCAAGAGCGGTTTGGTTAAAAATCCTGAGGTAAGTCATTTTAGGCTGGCAGCTCACCTTAGCCTTGCCTTCGCTATTTTTGGATTAGCATGGTGGGCTTCTCTTGGCTTGTCGGATCGAACCGAAACGGGTAAGAGCGTCCCTCCTATTCGCTACCGAAACTGGGCCGTTATTTTACTTTTTGTTTTGTGTCTGCAAATTATCTATGGAGCATTTACTTCCGGATTGAAAGCTGGGTATGGATTTAATACTTATCCTCTGATGGGGGGTGAACTAATGCCCCAGGCTCTCTTTTCAGCTAGTCCGTACTGGGCGAATTTTCTTTCAGACAAATTCACGGTGCAATTCATTCATCGCTGGTTGGGTACTTGCCTGGCCTTGGGTACTATTTTCTTTTGCTGGTATACCATAAAGTCGGAAAAGATTAATCTCTTCCTGTCACTATGGACCAAGCGTTTGTCTGGGTTGGTCGTAATTCAATTTGTCCTGGGAGTTTGCACACTTTTATGGATTAAGGACTACCCAGTAATTCTTCCATCCATTCATCAGTTCACAGCTTTGCTCCTTTTTGCTTCTTTTCTCGCATTGATTCACCAATACTGTGAGGCAAATGCCAAAGAATGAAAAAGAAGCAAAGCAGTTGCCTGAAAACACTGATTTACTTGGGACGTGTGGAGGAAATGCCCGGCTTGGCATCCTCAATGCGTTTACCAATTGTCGGTTCGGAAAGGTGAGGCAGGTAGACCTTCCTTGTTGTAGAGGTTGGCGTCCGCTGGGTTCATGGTAAAAGCGTATCTTGCCGCGGTTGGACTGTTTACTTCCTTCGAACTAAGCACGACTTTGTCTCCCATAATTTTAGCATCTGCCCAGTGCCATTTCTTATCAGCACCGGCGATGGAAAAATGCTTGAGCGTTCCATCTTTAATTTGCTGAGTTGGGTCAAGTCCGACCTTTTTCCCGACCATCAAACCCTTGCCTGAATTTTTGAAGGAAAGTTGGATTTGATTACCCTTAATTTCATACCCAGAGTAAAGGGGGCCTGAAGGAACTAGCTCATTTTTGCCGTAAGTCTGATGAAGCGCCCATTGGGCAAGACGCCAGCCCACATCCTGTTTGTTTTTTGGGTGAATGTCGTTTGGGTTATGGGCATCGGCAAGGTCGATGATTACTGCCATGCCGGTATGTTTAAGATCAAGAGCCTGGGTCTGGGCTTCGCGTAATTTGGCCCATCCGTCCCCACCACCAGGAGTTTTGCCAGGTTGTTTCCAGTTGCAGAGTTGTACCCAATAAAAGCCAAGGTTTGGATTTTGAAAAGCTTTTCTCCACCCTTTTACAAGAGCGTGTTTCTTTTGGTAGTATGTGATCCCTTCCTTTCCATTGGATTCACCCTGATACCAAATGGCTCCTCTCATGGCATAGGGGGTTAGGGGATGAACCATTGAGTTGTAAATGGCAGAGGGTGTGCCTCCTCCGACTTTCGTGTCCTTAGTGTAGGCAGCAACACTTTTGGCTTGGTCGGAAAGTTCATGGACTGATTTAAATCCGTCGAGAGTGGTCCAAGGTTCAATACGTGTGCCTCCCCAGTTCGCCCCGATAAGACCAATTGGGACATTCAATTCCTTTTGCAATCGCCGACCAAAATAATATCCAGTTGCACTGAAAGATGGAATAGTAGCGGGTGTACAGACCCTCCAATTTCCATTGCCTTTTGATTGTGGGAGTGGGTGGACGGTGTGACCGGGGACATCAAAGAGCCGGATGTAGGGATGCTTGGCATTAGCGATTTCTTCTTGCGGGTTTGCACATCTACTTACCTGCCACTCCATGTTTGATTGACCTGAGCATATCCAGACTTCTCCGACCAAAATATTTTGCAACTTGATTTCATTGCTCCCTTTAATGGAAAGAACGTCTGGCTTGAAGTTGGCAGATAGTTTGTCGAGTTTAACCATCCATTTGCCTTGAGCATTCGCCTTCGTTTCTTTGGTCTGCCCGGCAAAGGAAACTGATATTATTTCATTTGGCTCGGCCCATCCCCAGATTGGTACAGGGAGACCTCGTTGGAGAACCATATCGTTCCCGATAACATTTGGGAGAGTGACGGCACTCCATACCGAGGTAACTGATAGCAAAGAAAGTACAAGAAGACAGCTTTTTTTCATAGGATTGATGGTTATCGGGACGAAAGATTTCTGGCAAAGCCGAAGTGCAAAGATGAACAAAATAATTGGTTGAAGGAAATCCCATAACCACAAAATGTGAGCAAATTGTTCCACTTTTGTTTCGATGTCCTCCGAACTTACTCTTTTACTAGGTAGCTAAATGGATAAAAAAGACATTATTGAGGTTCTCGAGCGTATTGGGACAATGCTCGAAATTAAAG
>ERZ1046876.463-NODE-463-length-31009-cov-25.510629_pt1 | contig 31009 bp, 26 predicted proteins | sample MGYA00383094_ERZ1046876 | MGnify/ENA primary metagenome ERZ1046876 (study PRJEB29581, sample SAMEA5548364) | metagenome | biome: marine; feature: coastal; material: water | depth 50 m | study: Short-term variability in the microbial, nano- and picoplankton...
GATATCAAAGACCTTAACGGGGACGTTGCGACAAACAACGCGAACAATGAAAAGTTCGAACAAAACGGCGTCCAGTTTAGCCTTGCTTGGGATATTAACGAGACTACCCAACTGAAGTATCTCGGCGGTTGGAGCAAATTTGATTACACTTTTGACATTGATTTGGATGCGACTAACGGCGCTTTCACGCAGCCTCGTCAGACTGTATTAGAGGCAGTGGAGACCAGCTCACATGAGCTGCAACTATTATGGGAAATCGGCGACAAATTGCAGATGACCAGTGGTCTCTATCTGTTTAACTCAGATCGTCTGCAAAATTTCGCATTCCGCGATAACGAAAGATTTGTTGATCCGTTCAACTATGGGAATTTGGCTGGTTTTTCACTGATCGGTTCTCCCACGCATACCCGGCGGGGCGATGTAGCCGTAGGTACTTCAGGTTTTGGTCCTTGGCAGGGTGACCCGACCGGGCATTTCTACGAGTACTGGAACACGGTTGAAACTGAGGCCGTTGCTGTTTATACACAGGGCACCTATTCGTTCAGCGAAGAGTGGGCTTTAACCGTCGGCTTGCGATGGGCTGAAGATGAAAAGACAGCTTTTGAAGATCGTACCGGCTACTTCGAGGCAGGTTTTCTTGATGGCGCGCTTGACGCAACCTGTGATGGAACATTCGGGGCCGACTGCACGCTTTTTGGCATTACGCCACTGGCATTCGCGAACATCCTTACCGGCGCAGCAGTGCCAACTTTTGGCGCTGGTGTTATCGCACCAACATGCGCTTTGGGGACCCCTAATTCCGCATGCGCGACCCCGTTACTACTACAAGGTGTACCCTTCTCGTTTGCTGACAGCGCGCAAGGCGAAGAAACCTGGGGTGACACGTCCTTTCGTGTGAATCTGGATTGGTCTCCGAATGAAGACACGTTGATCTACGCCTCAGTAACCAGCGGCTACCGAGCAGGCGGATATTCATTGGGTATAGGAGATTCAAGAGGACCTGGCGAGTTTGGCGGCATCGAGCCGTCTACCTATGATCAGGAAGAATTGATCGCTTGGGAGCTTGGCTATAAGGGCACCTTGCTTGACGGCCAAATGCAATTCAATGCATCTACATATCTTTACTCCTATGATAACTACCAGGATCGCATCGAACTCTTCGATAGCAACACCAGCACGTCGACCGATGAAGTAAAGAATGTCGAGGAAGCCGAGAATATGGGCGTTGAGTTCGACGTCATGTGGCTCGCAACTGATAACTTGACCCTGGGTGGCAATGGCAGTTACACACGCACAGAGTACAAATCTGACTTTTTTGTACTGGAAGATGATAACCCTCTGTTTCCATTTGAACTATTTTCACCAGATCCAACCGGTACCGATCCAAACAGCAATGCGTTTCTCGTACAAAACCTTAGAGGCAATGACCTGAAGCGAATACCTACTTGGAAGGCGACTTTATGGGGAAACTATGACTGGGTGTTATCAACAGGCACTTTGTCTGCAGGTGCGACCTACGCGTACACCGGAGACTACTGGAGCAGTGGTATTCTGCGGGATCTAGACAAGGTACCTCCACGTGGCCGGCTTGACCTCTCTATGACGTGGCGAGCAAGCAACGAACAATGGCTTGTTCGCGGCTTCATCGACAACGTCACAGACAAGACCTACGCGCGAGGTTTTAGCACCAGTACAAGCAGTGGCAACTACTCGCTAGGCGCTGAGAATTTATACCCGCGTTACTATGGTATCGACGTCACATTCCGGTTCGGTGCGATCTAGCAACAAGATCCATGCACCAATCCCTGACTCTGACGGGCAATGGCACCTCACTTTTGTGATTGTCGTCGTCCGTCAGCTACTCGGGAGCCTGTTTTGACCGCTCTGATACGCAGAAAATGTTTAATTAACGGCACCTAATCAAGAAGTCCTTAGCCGGACCAAACCAAACCCGCGCTCTACCGCCGCTCTTCGAGCGATGGCTAGACATTTATTATCAGACTATAAGCCTGTCTCATTCAATTGCCATACATCACCGTTCTTCGAAAAATGTGGTTTATACTTTGTAGACTCGGACTATGTTCCTGCCATGTTGGTGCTATGTTCGTGCTATGTTCGTGCTATATGCGTGATATGTTCGGGCGTCCGCATTAACTCAATCAATCAGGAGAGCTTTCATGCCACTCGTTAACGAAATTGTCGCCATGCAAGAAGAACTCACACGTTGGCGCAGAGATATTCACGCGCACCCTGAGTTGGGTTTCGAAGAGGCCCGAACTGCCGCATTTGTTGCGAACAAACTTCAGGAGTTTGGCTTGCAAGTACACCAGAAAATTGGCAAAACCGGCGTCGTTGGTGTGTTAAAAGTGGGAAATGAAACCAGATCACTTGGTTTACGTGCAGACATGGATGCCTTGCCAATTCATGAACGAAACAGCTTTGAACATCGATCACAAACCGATGGCGTGATGCACGCATGTGGCCACGATGGCCACACAACCATGTTGTTGGCAGCCGCCAAATATCTGTCGGAAACCCAGAACTTTCGAGGCCAAGTTAACTTTATCTTTCAACCAGCAGAGGAAGGCATCGGTGGGGCGCGCGCCATGATTGAGGATGGTCTGTTCAATCAATTCCCGTGTGACATGCTACTGGCGATGCACAATGCACCACGCATGGAAGTCGGCACCTTTGCTGCCATACCTGGCATTCGTACCGCTGCCGGAGCTTTTTTCGACATTACAGTCACAGGCAAAGGCGCGCATGGGGCATTCCCAGACCAAGGCGTTGACCCAGTTCTAGTCGCGAGCGAATTAGTGGTTGCCGCCCAATCCATCATTTCACGCAATATGCGCCCCACTCAAACAGCGGCGTTATCTATTACGCAAATCCATGCGGGTGATGCCTACAACGTCATACCAGGTGCCGCGAAACTGTCTGGCACCGTGAGAACCCTTGATCACAAATCAATGCAAAAAATAGAACGTAGACTCAATGAGCTCGTTAGCGGAATCTGTATGGCGCATGGCGCATCGGGAGAAGTCGACTTCCGGGTCAACTTCCACCCTGTGAACAATGATCAGAATGTCACTGAGATCGCTGCCAACGTGTGTAGCGACTTGGTCGGCAGCGACAAGGTTGTTCGCGAAGGCCCAGCCAGCACGGGTTCTGAGGACTTCTCTTTCATGTCCGAGGTTGTGCCAAGTTGTTACATCAACGTGGGAAATGGCGCTGACAGTCACTCTTTGCACAATCACGATTATGACTTTAATGATGAAGCAACAGTTTATGGTGCCAGCTTCTTCGCGCGTGTTGTGGAATCGCAACTGCCTATTGAGCGCTAAGCACTGCTAGGTTTTACGGGCAGCGTTAGGTAGTAAGGATTTACGGCAGTTTCAAACTGAGGCAGCACGATCTGAGATACTTGTGGGCGAAATGTTCGTGCGTGCCATTATCTACTTAGCTATTTAACTCGCCGAGGCGCTAGGCCGGCGACCCACTGCCTCCCGCCAACGTGCCAAGTGCGTAAGCGCGGGATCCGGTTTTAGACCAACCAGCTGTTCGGCGAAATCGATCGTTACCATGGCGGTGATATCAGCAATGCAGTATTCATCTCCCGCGATCATTGCGCGTTCGCTCAACTCGCGATCCAGACGTGCGTAAAAATTGTTCACAAACGCATCGCTCTGCTGCTTGGCCGCCGGTATCTGTTCGAATCGCCCTAGCTTCGCGACGATGGGACCGTTTACCCAGGAAGTACTCACGTTTCTGCCGAGCAGCAATTCGATCCGTCGTAAGTGCATATCGATACGACCAATGTCTTCTGGTGTGTCGCCAAACATGGTTGGCGACGGCTGCAAAGCTTCCAAATAACGACAAATAGAAATCGACTCGCTGATGTGAGCGCCGTCATCCAACTCAAGGACAGGGATTTGGCCATTTGCGTTTTTTTGCATGAACGCTTCAGTTTTGTGCTCACCTTTCTGCATGTCGACGTTAATGCGTTCAATCTCGATGCCTTTTTCGGCCATGAACACGTGAACTCTTCTTGGATTGGGTGCGGTGGGATGGTCGTATAGTTTCATGCTGATCCTAATGGTTAAACTGCCGTGTGGAAAGTACCCCGACTCACTTCCAGATACCTCCGAGCGAACGCCCATTCTTGGGCGAGGCCAATTGTCAAAACTCGACGCTAGCCGGCAGGAAGTTTAGACCGCTTTTGTCTCAGATTTCAAACCTATCTAGATGGATATCATTGCCAAGAGAAGCTCACGGTAACAGGGTACCGGAGACAATAGAAAAGCTCAGATAATGAGTCCGTATTGCATCAAGATAAAAGCAGGTTTGACCGTCTTACCTTCCCTGTTTCAGCTTTTAATTTCTGTCTACCATATCCTTGTCCAACCGGCGCCAGGTTAACAAGAAGAACAGTGAACTTGCAGCATATAAGATCGCCATAATAACCATCGCCGACTGTAAACTCTGGGCGTAGACCACACCGCAGACATTCTGCAGATTTTCGTTTAACTCGCCGATAGAACGCGGATGGCACTGGTTTCGAGTCAGTTCCTCTGCCGCAACGCCGAGTTCAGCCACGCCGCTGGCAAAGAAAATGTCAGAAGTGAAACCAATAAACAGCGGACCGCAGCCGTAGCCGATCAAATTGGCGATGAACAGCAGCACAGCGGTTGCCATCGCACGCACACGCATACTGACGACCCCCTGGCCGATGGTGTACTGTGCGGCAATATAGCCATATTTCACGAATCCGCCGATGATCAAGCCGATGGCAGCAAACAGCAGATTCTGGGTTGTGAAGGCAAACACATAGAATGGGATCGACAAGGCTAAACCCAAAGCCGGCACCCAGGCGATGGCGCCCGGATGTTTTTTGTAAAGCTTGGTTGCAAGCCATCCTGTCGCAAACGTGCCGATAGCAGATGACAATGATACAGGTGCGTTGATCCAAATAGCCGCTTCACCGGTGGTGATCTCGTGCGTGCGAACAAGGAAGATGGACTGAAACGAGGAAATACCGTAACCGCAGAACGCAGCGACGGTGGCTCCCCCCGTCATCAGCCAGAAAGCGGGCTTCGTCGTTAGTTCTCGGATTGCCTCGCGCAACGTTACCGGTTCTTTTGATTGCGTTGCTTTCGGGTCAGTAAAACCCCGTGGCGGCTCTTTTACTGTGAATTTAAAAACCACGGCAATCAACAAGCCCGGCAGTCCGACAACAAAAAATGCGGTTCGCCAGTCAAATACGTCTGTCACCCAACCACCTATCAGGTTGGCAAACATCGTGCCGAGCGTGACACCCATGGCGTAGACGCCAAGCGCCTGGGATCTGTCACGCGGCGCGTAATAGTCTGCGATCAAGGAGTTAGCCGGAGGTGTACACCCGGCCTCGCCAATACCTACACCGACGCGACACATTAACAACACCCAGAACGCACCAATGGTGATCGAGCCGATGGTGATTTCGCTTGCGAGTCCACATAGCACCGTCATAAGAGACCATAGCGCAACGCAGACGGTCATAATCCACACACGGTGAGCTGCATCAGCATAACGCGCCAGAGGAATACCCACGATGGTGTAGAGAAGGGCAAAACCAAAACCAGTCAGAAGGCCAAACTGGGTATCGGAAATACCTAGCTCGGGCACAAGATCAGGGCCGACCACAGCGAGCAGGCCGCGGTCGACAAAGTTCATAATATAGATAAGTGTTAGGGCTGAGAGCACATAGGTTCGGTAGCGTTTAGTACCGAACCCTGTGATTTGATCAGACGCTTCACGTTCTTCGGGAGCGGTTGCTGCGGTCATACATGGATCTCTTTACAAGGTGTTAGCTATTATCGAACGGGTCTACTGTAAATGTTTCAGTTCGCGTTGTCCGCTGTATATGTGACAAAAATGCACAAGCATCTGCCACAGCCAGAACCGCTCTAATCAGCAGGGTTTATAGGAGGACAGGATAAGACGCCTGATATCGTCAACGGTTTTATGAACAAGATTCTTTTTGATTGCGTTGCGATCGTTTGATTATCGTAGCAGGGTCGATAATGTAGCAGCAAGGCGATCGATCAAGGCGCGCAGGCGTGGCGCGACATTTTGTTTGAGCAACAATGTGATGTGTCCGCTATGGATATAGGATTGAGCAATGAACCGCGTTGATGTAGCCGTTTAAAGAGTGGCATAGCGTAAAATCATGCCGAGCGCGGCCCATCAACAGCTCGGTGCGATGCACTGGCTATCTTGCTTGCTGTATAACTTTCCAGTGAGGCTATCTTGTGATCCGGTGTTTTTGTTCTTTTAAACCGGTCGTCACGACGCTTAAAATCTGGCGACACGTTACCTGACCAACTAACAGTCCATCGACAACAACAGGCCTTCTTCTGTGCTTGTGATCCAGCATAGACGTTGCCACGTCGATAATATCATCCGAGGGGCTTTGCATTTCCACATCGGTAGACATGAGATCACCAACCACTGCAGTGCTGAACGCTTCATCATTGTAGGCGCTGGCCAGCAGTGCCCTGAGACAATCCAGCTCCGAGAGCATTCCCAGCATCGCTCTTCTGTCATCAATCACGACCAGACCGGAGACTTTATTGGTCAAGATTCTCTGGGCCGCTTCATACACCGTCAAGTCTGCTTTAGCCGTTAAAGGGTTTTTCAACATATAGTCATTTAATTCAACTGAACCTAGCATAAGGCCTTCCTCCGTTTTAGGGTGATGTTTAGTCAGTTCTGACCAAACACACCAGTATGCGTTTCCTTAAAAACGCAACGAACCGCGCTATCGACTGCTTGTAAAGCAGCACGTTAGATCATCGATTTAGCGACCGATGAAACCCAATCCACCACTTGGGTTGGATATACACCCAGATAAACCAAGAGGAACGCTAGCGTTCCGAGCGCCCAGCCGCCAGTCGCGGGAATAGCAATCGGTTCATCTGAATCAGTATGGGTTGTCATCGAAAATATGATTCTGAGGTAGTAAAAAAGGCCTATGCCGCTGCCAATAACTACCGCAACAAGAAGCGCCCAGAGTTCAGATTCTACTCCCGCCGCAACAATATAGAATTTTCCAACGAAACCAAGTGTCAGTGGTATTCCCGCAAGCGAAAGCAGCATTGCGCTGAAAAAGGCAGCGAGCAGTGGTCTGCGCCAAAACAGACCCTGATAATGAGATATTTCATCCTTGTCACTTCCCTGTGATTCACAGGACATGATGGCCACGACCCCAAAAGCGCCAATGGTTGTGATGAAATAGGCAAAAAGGAAAAATATTGATGCTTCGATTGCAAGCTGTTTACCGCTCAGGATACTTGCGCTGACAAAGGCCACCATGAGGTAGCCTAAGTGGGCGATTGAAGAGTAGGCCAACACCCGTTTTATTTTCGTTTGCATTAGCGCGAGCACATTACCTATCACGATCGAAAGAATTGCAATCCAAAACAGGCTTTCCGTGATGAGGTTGTATTGATACCCATCGAAGGAAAGGAAAAATCTCAGTAACGCAGCGAAAATCCCACCCTTCGATATTGTCGCCAGTAGTGCAGTGGCCGGCGCAGGCGCGCCTTCGTAGACATCAGGCGTCCACATGTGAAAGGGAACCAATGATAATTTGAAACCGATTCCTGCCAGTACCATCGTGGTTCCAATCAGAATGAACCAATGCTCGATCGTGCTTTGGGCTTGGGCAGACGAAGCCATTTCGCTAAACGAAAGCGTGCCCAGAACGGCAAACATCAGGGCAGCGCCAAACAAGATAAATGCAGAAGAAACGCCGGAGAGAATGAGATATTTCAGCGCAGCTTCAAGACCAAACAGGCCTTTAGATGGATAGGAGATCATTGCGTAAAGCGATACGCCAACAAGTTCCAAGCCTAAAATGAAAGAGACAAAGTGGGCACTATGGGCAAGTGTCACTGCACCAAGGGTTGAGAGCATCAACAGCAGAATGAATTCATCCTGGTTTTCACCGCGGTGCTTCAGATAACTGTAGGATATAAGACTGATAAATATACCAGCAGCGACAATGAGGCCACTGAACAGCGTCGAATAAGCATCAACAAGGATGAGCGGAGTCACATATCCTGAATCTGCACTTGAACCCACCCAAGCGATTGAGAGTAAGGTGCTCGCGAGCCCAATGCAGCACAACAGGCAGGTCAGTGCCAGGTTTCGGGCAAAGGCAATGACGAGCATCACGAGAATTATTGATGTCGTTAGTATGATAAGGGGAAGCAGAGCAAACAGATCTAGCGTATTCATTGGCTTGCTCCTATCCACTGAGACGAAGTACCAAGCGTCAATTCGTACAAGCTGGCTAACACAGGGTCAACAAGATCGAACACCGGCTGAGGATAAACGCCAATCCATGTGAGCGCGATGATCATGGGAATCATTGCAGCCATCTCCCGGCTGCCAAAGTCTCCAAATTTTATGCCCGAGATTTCCGGATCGCTGGACTTCTGCCCCTGGAACACGCGTTGCATGGCAATTAGCCCATAAACTGCACCAGTGATTAGCCCCATTGTGGCGATGACAGTGATGGTTTTATTGATGCTGAATGCGCCTAACAGTATGAGAAATTCGCCAACAAAATTGCCTAGGCCTGGCATGCCAAGAGAGGCAATGATGAAGAACATTGCGACGGCACCCATCCTTGGCGCTGAATGCCAGATTCCCCCCATTCGGGTCATATCTCGCGTGTGTAATCTATGTTGAAGCGCGCCTGCGATCATAAACAAAGCGGCGGTTGACAGACCGTGTGCGACCATCTGCATCACCGAACCTTGAATCGAGAGCTCTGTCCAAGCAAACACCCCAACCAGAACAAAACCCATGTGACTCACACTACTGTAGGCAACAAGACGTTTAAAATCAGTTTGAGCAAAAGCAAGTAGCGCACCGTAAACGATACTTATCGCACCGAGCGTCATCGCGACGCCGGCGATGTCCGCTGCAGCCTCTGGAAAGAGCGGTACAGTGAAGCGAATGAGACCATAGGCGCCGGTTTTCAATAATATGCCTGCAAGCAACACGCTGGCAGCCGTTGGTGCCTGCGTGTGCGCGTCCGGCAGCCAGGTGTGGAATGGAAATCCGGGCAGCTTGACAACAAACGCCACAAAGAAGCCGCACATTAACCAGAACGAGAGACCTTCGCCAAGTTGGTGTCCCATTAGGTCGAAATAGTTGAACGTTAGTGGCACCCCTGTACCAGCGACACCGAGGACTAGCGCCAAGATTGCCACTAACATAATCAGTCCGCTGACCTGAGTGAAGAGGAAAAACTTCATTGCGGCATAGGCTTTGTTCTCGTGTCCCCATATGGCAATGAGAAGGTACATGGGTATCAGCATGACCTCCCAGAAGAAGAAAAATAGAAACAGGTCAAGCGCAACAAACACGCCCACGACGCCAGCCAGTGTCCACATGAGATTGAACTGAAAAAAGCCGGGGCGACGATCGATTTCGTCCCAAGATGACAGTATTGCAATAAAGCCAAGAAAGAGTGTGAGTGAGACCATCAACAGACTCAGCCCATCAATAGCCAAGACAAAACCGATACCAAAACGCGGAATCCACGGAATACTTAACACTTCATACCAAGTTGATGAAACACCGGCTAACATCAGCTCTTGCTGGGTCGGTTGAAAATAAAGCGTTGCGATCAGTATCGACGCGATAATACAGGTGCCAACAGATATCCATCGTGGTAGATCTTTATTCCAGGCTTCAATCGACCAAGCAACAAGACCGCCGATAAACAATGTCAGTATCGTTAGTAACATGATCATGATGCACGAACTCCCAGCATGAGAGCGATGATCAGAACTAGGCCAAGAACCATCGTACCTGCGTAGGTTCTGAGTTGACCGGTCTGTGTTTGCACGCTCACTTTATTCGCCCAGAGCATAAGAACGGCAATCCCGCCATAGATGTTGTCGATGAAGTCTGCCCGATTAATTTTTGCGAGCCAGGTATAGGGGATGACGAAGATCTTTTCATAGAGCCAATCCATGGCCCAGTGACTGTGAAAAAATCGAATCAATGATTTTCCCGGAGACGATTGGGTCATCGCCGAGATATCTACACTGCGCCTTAGGAAAAGCAGATAGGCGATAAATACGCCCAATGCGGGTATGGCAGCGGTGACAATTGGAATCAGTCCTGTGTGGTCGAGAGTGCTCGCGGCAGGAAAAACAGCTTCGACCGGGATTGAGACAAGCCCTCCTGCGAGAGCAAGTACGCATAAAATGACGAGTGGACCAGCCATACCCCAGTTAGCCGGCGCTTCAGGTTCGGTTTTGACTTCACCAAAGAAAACAAGAAACACCAGCCTGAAGCTATAAATTGAAGTGAGCAAAGCGCCAAGCAAACCCACACCCCATAAGAGGGGACCGTTCCAACTAGCGTGGTATGCGGATAACAGTATGGCGTCTTTCGAGTAAAAGCCTGAGGTAAGTGGTAGCGCTGCAAGCGCCGCACTGCCAATCATGAAGCTCCAGAAAGCAACGGGGAGTCGGGTTCTGAGACCTCCCATCTTCAGTATATTATGTTCGTGATGCAGGCTGAAGATCACCGCACCCGCGCCAAGGAATAGCAGCGCCTTGAAAAAAGCGTGAGTCATCAGATGAAACACACTGGATGCCCACGCGCCAACACCGAGCGCGAGGAACATATAGCCGATTTGGCTTATTGTTGAATAAGCAAGAATTCGCTTGATGTCGTTTTGTGTCATCGCAGTAAATGCCGCCACGATGAGAGTCATTCCTCCGACAACGGCTACCGTATGCAGCGCCGTCGGTGATAGCAAAAACAAATCGTGCGTTCGTGCAATCAGATATACACCCGCAGTCACCATCGTCGCGGCATGAATCAAAGCACTGACCGGCGTAGGACCAGCCATGGCATCTGGCAACCAGGTCTGCAGCGGAAGTTGAGCAGATTTTCCCACTGCCCCACCTAATAACAAGAGGCACGCAATTGTCAGCATCGTGCTTCCGTTTGGCCATACTTCCTGCGCGGCGATTGCAAGCGGTATAAAGTCGAGCGTACCCAGTTGGTGGAACAGAATAAAAAGCCCAATTGCCATCGCAGCATCACCGATCCGCGTAACAATGAACGCTTTTCTTGCCGCTGCGCCATTTGCTGGATCTTCGTGCCAGAATCCGACCAGCAGATAGCTACATAACCCCACACCCTCCCAACCAACAAATAGCAGTAACAGATTGTCGGCAAGAACAAGTACCAGCATGGCCGAGACAAAAAGGTTCATGTATGAGAAGAAGCGACTGTAGTCCTTGTCATCCCACATGAATTCCGATGAATAGATGTGGATGAGTAAGCCCACGCCGGTAATGACCGACATCATCGTCAGTGTGAGTCCATCTACATAAAAGCTGACCGCTGGTGCGAATCCACCGACGTTGATCCAGGTATAGATCTCGGCACTCAGTGGTATGTTATTTCCCAGTAGCGACTTGCCCACAAAAACAGTGATCAGGGCGGAAATGGCGATACTGCCAATGCCAACCACAGCCACTGCTTTCCTTGGCAGATTGCCGAGGGTGCAAAACAGTATAAGGAACCCAACTAGAGGAGACAGAGGGATCAGAAAAAGAAGATCAGCCATAACTTAGCCCCTCATCCCGCTAGCCTGGTCAATGTCCAAGGAGCGGAACCGACGATGCACTTGAAGCAGTAATCCGAGCGCGATGGAGACTTCAGCAGCGGCGATACTGAGAATGAACATAAACATTATCTGTCCATCAGCAATACCCCAGTGCGCGCCTGCAACAATAAACGCCAGACCGCAGGCATTCAGCATGACCTCCAGCGACATGAGAATCAGAATGATATTTCTTCTAACCAACACACCGAGTAGGCCTATGGAGAAAAGCATCGCGGCTAACAGCAGTCCGTGGGTCATGGGGATTGCGACGGCCTCACCCATTGTCTTGCTCCCGAGCATCGATGAAGTATCGCCGGCCCAGGTGATAGGCGCCAACCAGCGCCGCTAGCAACAACATTGAGGCAAGCTCCACCGCCAACACATAAGGACCAAATAATTCAAGGCCAACCGCCTTGGGGCCAATCACCTGCCCGGCGAGGGTTTGTTGGGCGCCGCTCAATACGTAAACAATTTCACCAAAAAGAACAGCACAAAGGATTGAGGGTCCGATCCACATGGATGGGTTCAGCAGGGCATGCTCCTCGGTATCACCGGAGGCGCCGAGATTCAGCATCATGATCACAAAGACAAACAGGACCATTATGGCGCCTGCATAAATAACCACCTCAAGCACGGCGGCAAATGGCGCACCAACAAGATAGAAGATGATGGCAGAAGCAAGGAGAGAGATGATCAGATAGATCAGAGCATGGGCAGCGTTATATCTCGTGACCGCCATAATGGTAGAAACGAGTGATACGGTTGCCGCTATGTAGAACAGTCCTAGTTCCAGCATAAAAAACCTGTCTTATAAATTAAACTATGGCAATAAGCTTCTCACGTCTATGGGTGTCGCCTCGTTTAAGGATTCACCTTTGTCTTTATCTTTTATCGCTTTACCAGCCACGTGGTAGAAGCTATAGCCAGGATATTTTCCCTGGCCACTAATGAGTAAATGTTCTTTCTCATAGACCATGTTTTGTCGGTCGTATTCACACATTTCAAAATCGGGTGTGAGTTGAATCGCATAGGTTGGGCAAGCTTCCTCGCACAGACCACACATAACGCAGCGGGAGAAGTTGATACGAAAAAAATCTGCGTACCAACGACCATGCTCGTCTTCGGTTTTTTGTAACGCAATACAATCAACCGGACATGCCACCGCACACAAATTGCAAGCAACACATCGCTCTTCACCACCTGGATCGCGCGTCAACACGATTCGACCTCGATACCTTGGCGCGAGATATGGCATTTCCTCCGGGTACGAGACCGTGTCGGTTGGTGTAAAGGTGTGTAGCAATACCCGATACAAGGTGACCAACTGGCTCCAAATTGCTTTCAAAATCATGCCCATAACAGAATTGCTCCCGTTGCCAGTAGGTTAATGAGCGTCAGCGGCAGCAGGTACTTCCACCCGAATGACATGAGTTGATCGTAACGAGGTCTGGGGATAGCAGCCCGCAATAGGATAAAAAAGCATATAAATGCAAAGGATTTCAGGAAGAACCAGAATATGGGTGGTAAGAAGTCAGGTCCTAACCAACCGCCAAAGAAGATTGTCGCAATCATCGAAGAGATAAGAATCACACCCAGATATTCACCGAGCATAAACATGCCGAATTTCATACCAGAATATTCAGTATGAAAACCCGCGACCAACTCATGTTCAGCCTCAGGAAGATCGAAAGGTAATCTGTGGCTTTCAGCAATACCCGCGATCAGGAAGATCAAAAAACCAATAAATTGTGGTATGAAAAACCAGATGTTATCGGCCTGCCATAGGACAATGTCAACCAAACTAAACGTGCCAGCCTGCATCACGACGCCCATGAGTGACAACCCCATGAAGACCTCATAGCTGACCATCTGCGCGGCAGACCGCAAGCCGCCGAGCAATGCGTATTTGTTATTTGACGCGAGCCCCCCGAGTAACACGCTATAAACGGCAAGTGAAGTCATACCCAGAAAAAATAACAGGCCAATATTCAGATCCGCGACATGAATGTCAGGTGCAAAGGGAACTACGGCAAATCCCAGGAGCATGGCCATGACAATCGCAGTAGGTGCGAATACGAACACAAAACGATCCGCAAATGGTGGTATCCAGTCCTCCTTGGCGAAGAGTTTAATGATGTCAGCAATTGCCAGACCCGCGCCAAATAATCCAACCCGGTTGGGTCCCAATCGGTCTTGCCACAACCCCAAAAGTCTTCGCTCAAACCACACCAGCAGAGCCGCGCCCGCGAATGAACCAAACAACGTGCCAAAGATCACCAGATATATGACGAGTTCTGCCATTAGCGCGCTCCATCCGTCGTGATAAGACTCGCTTTCACGGCTTCACTTGGCGCTATCCAACCTTCTATCGCCGTAAAGTCGGTAGATGCTACACCGGCAAGCGCTGTGGTCGCGGGAATCGACGGATATATCAGACACCCCTCGGCGACATCGTCATCTACCAGCACCATCATCTCTATATCTCGACATTTCGCGCCGCCTCTATGAGTCAGCGCCAAAGATGAAGCTGTGGTGCTGTTCATCCGCACGTAAGGTTGGGGTATTAAACTGGCTATTTCCTCTGCCTCATTACTACTTGGGTCAGAGCCGAAAATGTGCTGTTGGAGAATGACAATTTGTCCCGGGTCAAATTCGCTTTCTACTGATATGTCATAGGGTGTTAAACGACGTGTTTGCTCAAACAATGGTCGCTTGTCGACAGCGGATCTGTCTGGCCCACCCACCTCATCCTGAAATTTGTGGATTGACTGGTTTGAATTCCATCCCGGAGACCATGAGTAGGTCCGCAGTGCTGCGGGTGCCTGTTGTTGATTTCCCTCCATTGTGAATGCAAGCGCTGATTCCTGATCTTCCGGTTGTCTTTTCTCTCGAACAGAAATGTCGGCGGACATGGCTGTGCGACCGCTGGACCTGTGTGTCATCCTGGCGACCTTACTCCCCGCGATACGGAATTGCTCGTTAGGCGCGATTGACGTAATGGGTTGTAATGCTTCATGTCTTGCTGCCAACTCTGACCGGAGTGTTGAGGCTTGTTTTGCGTGACCAGCAAGCCGCGTCAAAAGTTGGTAGCTAGGAGCGATATCTCCCTTCGGTTTAAAAACGACCATCGAACGTTGGGATCGTCCCTCGCTATTGATAAAGGTACCTTCGGCTTCTGCAAAAGATCCTGCTGGCAATACAACATCAGCCTGTGAAGCCGTACTGTCGTCAAGCGGTGTAAGCACCACTAGGTGATCGATTGATTCAAGCGCCCCTTCCGCAAAGCGGCTATAGATGTCGTTCTCGAGCACAATTGCCGTATTGGGTTTGGTTGCGAGCAACGCTTCACCGCTGCGATCACTCCCCAGTAAACTCGCCCCTACACTGTTGCTCTCGTGTGCGCACAGAAAAATGCCTGTTTCCGGATTATGTTGGGCAACGGCAATAGCAAGGTTGGTCGTCGCTTTTAAGATATTTGGACTGTTGAGGCTCGTGCCGGAAACTATCAACGGCTTTTTGGCTTCGATCAGCGTTTGGGCTATCTCACGAGCAGAAGATGGTGTTGCGTCGTTCACTGCGTTTGTGATTTCGATTGTTTTGTTGATAATTTCGTTAGGCGCGAGTCGAATCGAGTGTGTCGCAACGTCATCTAACCGGTCAGCCATCGGCGTTAAGAGGGTCAGCGGGCTTTTTTCTGCCTGGGCGAGCTCCCTAACGGCCGCATCATGCCACAGTGCAATGCCCGAGCTTTCAGCCAGTTCACCTGCCCGCTGACGTATCGACTGACGAATGGAAAGTGCGAGCCGTGGCGCGTGGTTTGTAATGTCTTCGCCGACAATGATGATCGCATCGTAATCTTCAACCTCAGCCATCGCCGGGGTGATTAAGTCACTGGCCAGCACATCAAGGATAACTTGGTGCATCTCGCACTCATTATCTGTCATGCCGTTACAGTAGTTTTCTTCTCCGACTAATTGAATCAGGGCTTCGTTCGCCTCAAGGCTTGCGCGGGGAGAGCCTATCCCTATGAGTCCGTCGCTGCTACTCATCAAATCACTCACCGCTGACAGCGCCGTTTCAAGATCAACAGGATCATAGCGTCCGTCTGAATTACGAATGCCAGCCTGAGGTATTCGATTTGCCGAATTCACATGCCCTGCGCCAAAACGTCCGCGGTCGCAGAGGAAATAGCCATTGACCTCATGGTTATACCTGTTGTGAACCCGGCGGACTTCGCCATAGCGTTCGGAGGTATAGGTGTTGCATCCTAGGGAACAGCTCTGGCAAACAGTCGGTGCTGTTTGCAGGTCCCATTTTCGCGTGTAGTGCTTTGAAAATGTCTTATCGGTAAATACGCCAGTCGGACAGACCTCTATCAGATTGCCCGCAAATTCGTTTTCCAGCACACCCGATTCTGCGCGGCCAAAAAACACACGATCACGTGAACCGAAAGCACTCAGGTCATCGCCACCGGCGTAATCCTTGTAGTAACGCACGCAACGATAGCAGGTGATGCAGCGGTTCATTTCATGGCCAATAAAAGGGCCGAGATACTGGTTGCGATAAGTTGTTTTCAAACCCTCATACTGTCGATCGCGATGACCAACCATTACCGTCATATCTTGCAAATGACACTCACCGCCTTCTTCACAAACGGGACAATCATGAGGGTGGTTCAGCATCAAATTTTCAACCACCGATTCGCGAAAACTCTCCGCGTTATCTGCGTTGACCGAGAATCTTGCACCTTCCGATACGGGCGTCATACACGACATCATTATTCTGCCACGCGTATCATCCTCGTTGGCGTAACCCACGACAGCACACTGTCGACATGCACCAATACTGCCCATGGCCGGATGCCAGCAGAAATAGGGTACGTTAATACCTTCGTTCAACAGGACTTCCAAAAGGTTTGCGCCATCTTTAGCTTCGATAGTTTGCCCGTCGACAATGATGTTAGGCATCAGCTCACCCCACGCTTGGCGGACTGGTTCGTGGAATAAGGGCAGGATTTGCTAGTGATATGATTGATAAAATCGTCGCGAAAGTATTTCAAACCACTTGTCAGCGGTTCCATCGCTCCAGGCGCGTGGGCACAGTGCGTATTGCCTATCGCTCCAATAAAACTCGCTTGCTTCTCAAGAATACCCAGATCCGAGTCTGAGCCATTTCCAACTTCTATTTTATCCAGCACCTGCTGAACCCAAGGCAAACCTTCACGACAGGGTGTGCAGAAACCGCAGGATTCCCTGGCGAAGAATTTTTCGAGATTAGCAATCATGCCAACAGGACATGCTCGATCATCGAGGATAATCATGGTGCCGGTTCCCATTCGACTGCCTGCCTGCATGATCGTCTCGTATTCCATCGGAATGTCTAAATGCTCTGCAATCAGAAAATCAGTTGAAGCGCCGCCGGGTAAGAAGCCCTTTAATTCGTAGCCGTCCGCCATGCCTCCGGCACAACCTTCCAGGATCTCGCGAATGGGCGTTCCCATGGGAAGTTCCCAACAGCCAGGATGTTTCACTCTGCCGCTGGCGCCAAACAATTTGGTGCCACCATCGCTACCCCTGCCAAGCTGACGGAACCACTCTGCACCATACGTGATGATATGCGTGATATTGCACAGGGTTTCGACGTTGTTTACGATCGTTGGTCTGCCCCAAAGACCACTGACCTGAGGAAAAGGCGGTTTGGTTCTCGGCGTTGCCCGTTTACCTTCCAAAGAATTCAACAGCGCGGTTTCTTCACCGCAGATATATCTGCCCGCACTCACATGGACATGTAACTTGAACGAAAATTTGGACCCGGATACTTGATCGCCAAGGTACCCTGCCTTTTCGGCTTGCGCGATGGCCTCATTGAGTCTGGAAATAGCGACGTGATATTCGCCCCTGATGAATATGTAGCCGACATCCGCAGAAAGAGTGTAGGCAGACAGAATCATGCCTTCGATCAGTTGATGAGGATCCAGCTCCATGAGCAATCGATCTTTAAACGTACCGGGTTCCATCTCATCCGCGTTAGCGACTAGGTAGCGATGACCTTTGCCATCGGGTTTAGGTACAAAACTCCACTTCATGCCGGTTGGGAAGCCGGCCCCTCCCCTACCGCGAAGGTTCGAGTCTTTTATGATGTCGAGCACGGCATTCGGGTCGAGCTTGCCGATGGTATCCCGGACAGCCGAGTAGCCACCGCGCGCTTCGTACCGCGCTATTCCGGTTGGACCCTCATGATCCACAATGTTTTTTGTTAATGGCCGGTCACTCATTTCAGATGTTCATCCAGATTATCCACGGTTAAGTCGTGGTGAAGTTCATCGCCAACCATCATGGCCGGTGCATGGTCACAGTCGCCAAGACATGTCACCGGTAATAACGTGTATTTGTTATCAGCGCTGGTTTGACCAAATTCAATTTCCAGTTTTTCACTCAGTTTTTTGCAGACCTTTTCGCCATCCATCAACCAACAGCTGACGCTATCGCAAAAAAGAATGACGTTCTCGCCCACAGGTTGTCGGTAAATGAGATTGTAAAACGTCGCGATACCATCCAGTTCGTCAACCGACATGCCAAGCAGTTGAGCAATGGCCGCCAAGCTGTTGTCTGATATCCAGCCTCGATGCACTTGAACAATCTTCAGCGCGTCAATCGCGGCTGATTGTCGATCCGGTAAATGCTGGATTTCACGTTCAATTTCTCCGATCTCAATCTCGGTGAGTGAATCCATTGGTGCGTCTGTCGCAAGATTTAGTGTCATCGGTCTACATCCGCCATGACAAAATCAATACTTGCGATAATGGCGATTAAATCGGGAATGAGTAGCCCTCTGCTGATGAGCGGTATTTGTTGCAGATGGGGGAATGAGGGTGTTCGAATGCGGGTGCGATAGGAATTAGTACTACCATCGCTCGTGAGGTAATACATATTGTTACCTTTTGTTGCCTCAATGGTAACGCTGCACTCGCCGGCGGGAATCACCGGTCCCCAGCTAACGTTCAGAAAGTGATGAATGAGCGTTTCTATATCCATCATTGTTCGCTCTTTTGGCGGTGGCGTTGTTAATGGATGTTCGGCCTTGTATGGCCCAGCGGGCATATTGTCTAAACACTGCTCGATGATCTTCAAGCTTTCCCTGATTTCATCGACCCGTACTCTGGCTCGATCAAAGCAATCGCCTCCATGATAGACCGGCACTTCAAAATCGAACTGATCATAACCGCCATAAGGTTTATCACGACGCCAGTCGAAATCGACCCCGGTTGCTCTCAGGCCGGGGCCAGTGATACCCCAGTCCAGCGCCTCCTGTTGCGTGTAAATACCGATACCCCGGGTGCGCTGCTGGAGGATGCTGTTGTCCATTGCCATTTTTTGATAGTGATCAAGGCGCTTAGGCATCCAGTCGATAAAATCGCGCACCATCGTGTCCCAACCTTCAGGTAAATCCTGGGCAACTCCGCCGATTCGGAACCAGGCCGGGTGCATCCTGCCGCCGGTAACCGCCTCGACTATTCGCAGCAGTTTTTCCCTGTCAGAGAACATGTAAAACACCGGCGAAAGTTGACCGACGTCCTGAGCGAAAGTGCCGTAGAAAACAAGATGGCTAGAAATTCTAAAGAATTCTGCCATCATAATTCTGATCACTTTTGCGCGTTCAGGCACTTCGATACCGGCTAACTGTTCTACCGCCATCACATAAGGGAGGTTGTTCATTACACCGCCGAGGTAATCAATTCGATCGGTATAAGGGATATATGTATGCCACGATTGGCGCTCGGCCATTTTTTCTGCGCCGCGGTGGTGGTAACCAATCTCGGGTACCGCATCAACAATAATCTCACCATCAAGTTGCAGCACTATTCGAAATACGCCGTGGACCGAGGGATGGTTTGGGCCCAGATTTAAAAACATAAACTCTGTGTCTTTGTCCCTGCGCTTCAGCCCCCACGCTTCCGGTTTAAACCGCAGTGCTTCCTGTTCCTTGTCTTGACGCTCAGCGCTCAGCGCAAAGGGCGCCATATCGGTTGCACGAGCCGGATGATCTTTCCTGAGGGCGTGACCTTCCCAGGTTGGCGGCAGGAGAATACGAAAGAGCGCAGGGTGGCCGGTGAAGGTTATGCCAAACATGTCCCACGCTTCGCGTTCGTACCAGTTAGCGTTGGGAAAGATTGTATGAATGCTCGGTAGTGTTAAATCGGATTCTGAGAGCGCGACTTTGACGCGAAGTTCATTGAGATGTTTGATTGACAGAAAATGATAGATAACCGTGTAGTCAGCATCTGGCATTCCGGAACGGTAGACTCTGAGTCTCTCATCCACCCCGCACAGGTCGAACAACATGTCGAAGTCCTGCTTCAGGTATTCGATAATTTCCAGCAGATGATTACGTGGAATCCAGAGTGTTTCAATCTTGTCAACGGTGTGTTGGCTTGCAATCGAAGCACGCGGGAATTGTTCTCCGATTTTTTTTTCGAAGTTTCCAGGTACCACTTGCTCAGCAACTGCCGACAACAGCTTTCCCCTCTAACGATTACGACTACTACAAATTAAACGTGGTTAGGCTCCTTCAAGTCAGTCGCCTTTCGACGAGACTCGGTCCTGAGGTCACGCTGGCTTATCTTCTCCGCTTTAATCACGCGTTGATCTTCAACAACCCAGCTCAAAGGACGTCTTTCTTTTCCTACCGCATCTTGTAGCAACATCAACCCCTGTAGAAATGCATCGGGTCTGGGAGGACACCCAGGTACGTAAACATCTACCGGTAAAAACGTGTCGACACCTTGCACTACAGAGTAGATGTCGTACATGCCGCCTGAATTTGCACAAGAACCCATAGAAATAACCCACTTGGGTTCCAATAATTGTTCGTAGAGCCGCTGAACCACCGGGGCCATCTTTAGGAAGCACGTGCCCGAGATCACAATCATGTCGGCTTGCCTCGGCGTAGCGCGAATAACTTCAGAGCCGAAACGCGCAACATCAAACCTGCTGGTGAGTGAGGTCGCCATTTCGACGTAGCAGCAGGAAAGACCGAAATTAAATGGCCAAATAGAATTCTTTCTACCCCAGGCAAGCATGTCCTCGAGTGTTGTCATGACCAGGTTTTGTTTAAGGTGTTCATCCAAGGCACTGTCCACGTCGACTAGCGGAATGCTTTCCTCAGCTTTCGTCAAACTCCATTCCATAATCTATTCCTTTAACCTCTGCAGAGATGCGCCCGGGGGTAGACCTTTTCTGGATTTGACGCCCCAGTCTAGCGCCCCTGATCGCCATTCATAGATCAATGCGGCCACCAGAATGGTGATAAAGACTGTAATTGCTAGGAACCCAAAAACACCGAGTTCATGGAAGGCAATCGCCCAGGCAAAAATGAAGACGGTTTCCAGATCAAAAATCACGAAAAAGATCGCGATCAAATAGAATTCTACAGAGACGGGGATTTGTGCCGAACCGATATGAACTACGCCAGATTCGAATGGCTCGCCGGTCGCACCTTTCATGTCAGAGCGCTGACCTACGAGTGAGGACAGCACCAAAATGCCTGCGACAAGCGCCAGCACAGAAGAAAAATATAACACAAGAGGCCAGAGCGATGACTCTGTCATAGGTCACCTCTTGCTTCGAAATCGCATAGCAGGACAGCTAACGAGCTACGACGATTGATTACATCCGCTAGTTTGGCCATCTTCCTCTACCTGTTGAAGCACGGCCGACTACAGCTGAGAAATTCTCAATGTCGGTATAATTAATCTACTCCACTAAATTGCGCTGTGCAAGTCCGGCAAGCATTTCGTCGCATGCCGTAAATTTCTCTGGTCTTATTTTGGACTCAAGACTCACGCGCATCGTTAAGTCGATAGTGCGCTACACCCCCTGTCTGGCCTCACTATGCGGGCCATCGCCGATATCACAAGCCCTGCCATCGTCCAAAAAAACTCGCTTACATTGCAACAGAATCACCACCGATCAAAACCGCAACAGTGAATCAATCCTAAAGCAAGCTTGAAGGAACAGGGGGAAATCACCTCGGCTCCGCTGCTTGGCCTCTTAAGTATTTATCCAGATCATCTGTCAGACATCAATGCGACACTACCACAGTTGTTAGCGATTAAAGAAAGCACCCAGCGGCGGTGTCTCAAACTTGAATAAGCACGCGCGGTCAGCAAACCTGACCCTGCTTCGGAGTATCTGATTTAGACTAACTAATTCTCGCGCCATGTTCCTACAAGATTGAATTCGAGCATTATGACAGTTCTAAAATTCGCGCCGGTTCTGGGTACACCCATGGGTCGCTGGGACTTTCTAAACGACCATAAGCATTCCAAGGTTTGAAACCCAGACGCTCTTTCAATTTATCCGACAGTGACGGCCATAAGTTCCGGTCTAGGCCAAGTACCTGATTCTCTTGTTGGCGAAACTGCGGCGCACAGAAAGTCGTTAGCACACCAAGGCGGTCCTCACCGGCCGTGTGTGCTCCAGTGCCGTGCCAAAGTCGGCCTTCGAATATTGCCAAGGAACCCGCCGGCGCAATCAATTGCTCAATGGCATCAGTCTCCTCGTTAGGGTTTGGCTGAGCCCCTGACAAATGTGTACCAGGGACCACTTCAGTTGCGCCGTTTTCCGCTGTGAAATCACTGAGCATCCACATGGCATTGGCAACAACAGCGGGCGCGATACCCAGCTGCGGATTTGGCGTTATCGCATCGCTGCTCGGAATACGGCTAATGTCGGAAGGCCGGATATGATCGCTACCCGGCACCACTGGCTGCGGCATCCACCACTGATCAGTGTGCAAACCCATTCGTTGACCACCGCGCTTCGCAATGTTGGCTGAATGCGTTGAAAGAATGAAACGGTCGCCTAATACATGACCGATTAACTCATCGATCAAAGGATGCTCTACCATGTCGCGGAAGCACTGACCTTTGTTGACTAACATCCACAGACGCTGATTAATGCCGCCATTGGTTTTTGAGAATGCGTCGCTTTTGATTTGACCGAAATCATCTAACAGCTTTTGATCGCTGCCCGCGTCTCGAAAATCTAAACACTGACGCTCTTCTTCCTCGGCTTGTTCAACCAGTCGCCGACGCGCGGTCATTAATGCTTTCCCGGTTAAAACGCCTGGAATAACGCAAACACCCGATTGATCGAGATCGCGCTTCGCCTGCTTAAGATCTGCGGTGGCTATTGGTAGCATGACACTGTTCCTCTCAGTAGTAGCACCGAAAATCCCACAGCTGCTTAATTGTGTCAACCGTCTGCCTGACACTCAGGCTTGAATGAACAAAGCAAAATCGTTGCCGTCCGCGCTTTTAAACGCTTAGGTTCTCACCCGAGTCAGCTGTATGCCAGCAAGCCAGCAACACTAGGGTCATTTCTCGTCAACAAAATGACGACAATACAGCGCCCTAAATTTCAATCATCATCCGCAGCCGTTACGCTTGACCGCTATTTGGCAGATGCGTTTATACTGCCTACCATCCAACTGTTTGCCTAAATTAAGGGGTCTTACCAAATGAGTGAATATGCATTCAAATCTGCCGTAGCGTTAGCCAGCGCTATAGCCGCTAAAGAAGTCAGTTCACTCGAGCTGACAGACATGTACATCGATCGAGTGGAATCACTCGACCCTGATATTAACGCAGTCGTAGTGAAGGATTTTGAGCGAGGACGCGAGGACGCGCGGGCAGCAGATTCAGCGGTTGCTGCGGGTAAGGCGCTTGGTCCACTTCATGGTGTCCCCATGACAATCAAAGAAGCCTATGACATCAGGGGCTTACCTACCACGTGGGGTTTACCAGAATTCGAGCACAATATCGCAACAACAGATTCGGAAATGGTCGTTAGAATGAAGCGCGCAGGCGCACATTTTTTCGGCAAGACCAATGTCCCCCGAAGTCTTGCAGATTTTCAAAGTTTTAACGACATTTATGGGACGACTAATAATCCCTGGGATCTTGAACGCACACCCGGCGGATCTTCAGGCGGTTCTGCTGCAGCATTAGCGGCAGGGCTCACAGGTCTTGAGGCGGGTTCTGATATTGGTGGCTCCATCCGAAATCCCGCACACTTTTGTGGCATCTACGGGCACAAACCCACGTGGGGCGTTGTCTCAGATACCGGGCATGCACTTCCGGGACAAGTGGCACCCGCGGATATTGCTGTTGTCGGGCCAATGGCACGCAGCGCTGAAGATCTTAAAATCAGTATGGATCTTTCTGCTGGGGCTTCGAGTCATGACGCGGCAGGCTGGCGACTCAACCTGCCAAAGCCCAGTAAGACTCATCTAAAGGATTTTCGTGTCGCTATCTGGACCAACGACGATATGGCCCCCGTCTCGCAGGAGATTTCCGATCGGGTCCAGTCGATTGGTGATTTATTGAGCAGGCTTGGCGCCACTGTTTCAGACAGCGCGCGCCCAGAGATTGACATCGAGGAAAGTCATGACACTTACAATAGTTTACTGTGGGGCGTGATGGCGGCAGGGCTTAGCGCTGAAGAACAACGTGAATACCATACACTTCTTGGTCAGTTAGACCCTAACGATCGATCAATAGCGGCGCACATGATTCGCGACTCCGTCCAAAGCCATGAAAACTGGTCGAAAAACAACAACAAAAGATTCCTTATTCGACAACGGTGGCAACGTTTCTTTAATGACTGGGACATCGTCATATGTCCACAAACCGCCACGACTGCTTTCCCTCAAGATGAAGGGGGATATCTCGAGCGAAAAATAATCGTTGATAATATTGAGCAAGATTATTTCCAACAAGTATTTTGGTCAGGACTGGTCACCGTCGCACACCTACCGAGCACCGTCTTTCCAACAGGGCTTTCACAAGCTGGTCTACCCATCGGCTTACAGGCTGTCGGGGCAGAATTTAACGACTATATCACCATAGATTTCACCAGACTGATGGCTCAAGAAATCGGCGGCTTCATACCACCACCTGCTTACGCCTAGGGCAGGCAATCGTGATTGCGCCTGAATGCACGCTTGGTGACACCCTTTTTGTGTCGGCGAGTTCTAGAAACATGGTGTGAATCTATTGAGCGGGGAAGCTTCCTTTGACTTATCGTTGGGGCAACGAGCGCGATAACCTGGCACGTTCTGCACAGCGACATATGTGCTCTCACAGCAAAGTGAAGGCAAAACGACCCTGATGAGTTTAGGCCTTTCGTTTGATGTTAGGTAATGTTATCTAACACGGTTTGACCCATATCGGGCTTTTCTGTGTCTAGCCCGATGACCTTCAGTATCTCAAACACTTCATCCTTGAGGGCCTCAGCGGCGACTTCTTTTTGCTCGTCAGAGGAAAGATCTTGGCCAAAGTTATATAGCCTTTTGACGTGCTTAGGAGGTATCCAGGACAAAACCTCTCCCTTGGTGCCGCCAATAGAAGCCTCGGGGTTTGGCTCTTCTCGAACCCCCTTTATTGTGTCGTAAATACCTTGCTCGACGATCTCTTCGATATGTCGCTGCAGGATATAGGCATACCTTTTCCGTACTTCCGTATTTCTCTCACTGGCAGCTGCTTGATCTGATAGGGCATCCCATATTTCCTTGCCAAGCAACCCTAAAAGTGGACCTCCCTTTTTCGCCAAGGGCGCAACTTTCTTTTGCTTTGTTCTTTTTTCAAGCTCAGACGTTTTCTTCAAAAGGTAAAAGAGTAACGCAAACACAATCAGAAAGAGCACTAACAACATAATCATCAGAAGTACTTCAACACTAGATTGCGCCATCGCTATAATCCCATTTTTGTGATCATTTATCGTAGTTCTCGGTCAATTTGTAGCTCTCTGCCAATTCCGCTTTCCTAATGATATAGAGATCACTCACTTTTTGCTGGATATCGTCAGCAATCGTTTTATCTTCAGCCATACTCTTCTTGATCGCTTTTTGATTATTTTCAACCTGCTTCAATACGGCTAGTTGGTTTTTCATTTTCCCAAGGGTCTTCATCTCGCCAAGCACGCTTTCCTTTTGGGCCTCAGATAATTTCAATATATCATCTCCCTTCGCCTGAATTTCACGGCCTATCGCCGTGCCTAATCCCGAGATATCTCTCGCGTGCGTTTGAGCACTCGACTTCAACACCTCAAGATCACTGATAATAAGCGATTGCTGACCCTCAATCGATATTAGCTGATCTTGCACACCCACCAGTTTTTCTATGCCATCGCCTAATTGTATGCCTCTTTTCGCCACAGCGATAATCACCCGATCAAGTTCATCGGTTTTTTGCGAAAGCTGCACTGACATCACAACATAAAAAAGAATGGAAACCACCAAAACAAACCCGGTGATGCCCGAGGTTACATAGATGAGCTTTCTAGCATTGTCAATTTGCTGGGTCGTAGATTCTAGAATCTGTTTGATATGCGTCAGCGGACCAACGTCGACACCGTTGATTTTTAAGCTGACAGTTCCATCACTAATCGAACCGCCTCCTTCAATTTCTACTCGATCGCTACTATGCGCTTCTGCCTCAATATCAGTGTCCGAGGCTGCAGCTAAATCTTTTTCTGCTGAGGTTTCCTCATCTTCTGATGCATCGCTCGCGAGATTATTCTCAGCATTGTCTGACGCAGCCGGCGCTTCCTCTGCAGGTTCCGCAGCTGCTTGCTCCTCACCGTCATCAGCAACATCCTCTTCCTCCGATGAATCACTGTCACTCACCGAATCTGTTGCCTCCATTTCGTTAGCATCATCAACTGCGCCATCTTCATCAGAAACTGATTGTTGCGTTTCTTCTTCAGACACTGATTCTTCAGGAACCCCATTATCTGTCTCATCTTCTTTATCATTGGCCATTGATATAACCTCTTTTCTGAAATTTTTAGTTCAACAAATCACTTGCGGAAATCATGTAAGTATTTTCGAAACCGCCGTTTGATCTCATCCTACCCAATTCTGCTTCCCCGTAGGGACCTCTCACCACCGCCCAGTAATTATTCTTTTTTAATTCAACGCGGAACTGTTCTAGGGCATCTCTCTTTGCAATCCACGCGACGGCAGCGTTCTTATTTAGAAACGCCGCTTCCTGAAGAAAATACTTTGCCTCAACAATTTTTTCTTCAGCCTTCACTTCCGGCACCGACAATTCCGGCACCGGCAATTTCGGTACTGATATTTGCGGCAAAACTTCTGCATTGGCCACTAATTCAGGTGCTCGCTTCTCTGGGATGATAGCTTCTACGGGCGCGGTCACTTCAATAGCACCCAATACAGTTTCATCTAAGATAACTTCCTCCTGCGTAACTATAACCACCGGCGTTTCATCATTCACCGCATTGATTTCAATGGTGTCGGCAACACGCTCAGCAGAAGTATTCATCGCCTGATCATTAAGAAATGCTTCAGCGCTAATGCTTACTGACTCAATGCTCTCTCTGATTACGTCATCAAACAAGATAGCGGCTGGAAAAGTAATGCCTAAAAACATTAAAGCAGCAACACCCACTAGCGTACTTTTCTTTTTTCTGACTAATCGAGATTTAGCTGTATCAACGCTTTCCTTGCTCTCGTTTTCATTTTTAGCCTGATCAGCGCTTTTATCCGCTTGAATTTTGTCAGCTAGCGCCAATGGATCAAATGTCACGATTTGCGCTAAATCGTCTTGTATGTCTTCTTGCACCGCCAATTTATTGACCAGCTCTCTAGCCGTTTGCAGCGACCCGTCTCTCTCTGCCCTGAGCACGAAATCAGCACATTGTTCCGCATCTGGCAAGTCGAAACTCCATAGTGGTGTTCTGGTTACACGGAGCCACCTCTTCATTTCTTCGCTTCGCCAAGCGATACCAGTCGTGAGTATAAGCACAGAGATGCCTGCCTGCTTAAATTGGCTCAAGATACGATGCACAAGGGACAGAGACGACACTGACTCTGAGTTCGTCAGCTCAAAAATCCACAATTCTTGAGTGACCCCCTGACCTTTGGCTTGCAGATCAAATTGCTCTATTTCTTGCAACCGAACATTCACTTTTTTAATAATCGAGTCTCGATTTAGCGGTGCTCTCTTGACCTCTCCGTTTTCTTTTCCCGTAAAAACATTCGAGACAATTTCTCGCACGTAGTGCTCTTGCAGCGCATAATTTTCACTGGTGACGACTGCCGCCGAAGCCGGGTTTCTCAATTGGCTAATCACGCTTGTGACCTGCTCAGTATGCTTTTCGCTAAAACTTGAGAACGACCCAATGTATGGCTCTTTCCTAATTCCCGTCTGTTTTTTCATAATGTGTACTTCCCGCCAATCAATTAGTTAGGCCTGCGACCATTTTCATCAAACCATAACTCCTTTGGCACCTTCGGTTTGGGTTTCTTAAGACTTGTTCCCTCTTCTTTTGCCATTCCCAACCCAAAGACATAAGCAATGACTTGAGCAACGGCCAAAAATAAAGCCTGAGGAATATAGTGGCCGAGTTCGGTTGTAAAATAGATTGCTCTTGCAAGCTGGGGTGACTCAAACACTAGCACTTGATTTTCTTTTGCGATCTCTTTAATTTTTTGCGCAATTAGGCCTTTGCCTTTTGCCAACACCTTTGGCGCAGCCTCAGAGTCCTTGTCATAGCTCAGTGCTACAGCAAAATGTTCCGGGTTAGTAATCACAACATCAGCCGCAGGGACATCCTGTAACATCCGTTGCTCCGCCATTTCTCGCTGTTTTTGTTTAATCTTTTGACGGACCTCGGGCTGACCCTCGATATCTTTAAACTCATCTTTTATTTCTTGCTTGGTCATCTTTAACTTTCTGATGAATTCATATCTCTGGTATGGCACGTCAATGGCCGCTATTACCGCCAGCGCGACGGAAACAATCAAGGCGCCAAATAAGACAAATGCAGTAGCGTCATAAATACTCGAAGCAATATCACCTCTGGAAAACAAGAGCACTTGCTCAAAATTACTGTATAGATATATGCCTGCGGTCAAAGCAACCAACGAAAATTTCAGGACCGATTTGACGAGTTCAACGACCGCTTTGAGGCCAAAAATCCTTACGAGGCCTGAAATGGGGTTAATCTTACTTGCCTTTGGCGCAATTGCTTTCCAGGAAAATACAAAACCATCCAATGCTGTTGCACCAAAAATGGCCAACAAAACTGAGATCGCAAGCACGGGGCTAAGCACTAAGTAACTCTCTCCGACAATGTTCGCTAATCGCATCACTAACGCCGACTGATCGTTAATAGAATCGCTGGAAAAGGTAAGGCTATCTCTGAACAACTCGATAAATCGAGGCGCTAGAAAAAAACTTAATGAGTATAACGAAGCAATAAAACCGATCGTGACAACCGCGATAGTCATATCTTGAGACCGCAGGACTTGCCCATCTTCTCGTGCTTTTTCAATGCGACGAGCGGTCGGTTCTTCGGTTTTTTCTTCTTGGGGCGTATCTTCAGCCATCTATTTATCCGCCCAGTATCTGATTAAGTCGACGAAATGCCAAAAACCAAAAATTCTCAACCTGCGCGAACCAGAGCGGCATCGTTAGCAGCAGCATACCCAATCCCGCGGGGATCAAAGCAGGAAAACCGACAGCAAACACATTGAGGCTCGGCGCTGCTCTTGAAATAATGCCAAGCGATGAGTTGATTAACAGCAGACCAAAAATGATTGGGAACGCGATAGAGACTGCGCCTAGGAATATCTGGGAAGTCCAAACAATAAAATTTTGAATCATCAAATCACCGAACACGCCAGAAGCTATCGGCACAAGTTCAAAGCTCTGTTGGAGCACAGAAATTAAAATAAGATGCCCGCCAAAGCTCATAAACAGCAAAAAGCCGACAATGATAAAGAACTGAGACAAGGTAGGAACATTACCCACGTTTGGGTCAATCATATTGGCCATACTTAAGCCCATCCCACCAGCAATAATCTGTCCACTGACAATTAATCCGGCAAGCACAATTTGTAACGTAATACCCATTAAACCGCCGACAAGGATCTCGTGGGTGATGCCTAATACTGCACCAAAGCTAAACGGGTCAATTTCCGGGATATCAATTAGCGGGTAGATCATCCATGTCAATACCAGGCTTAACAGCAACGTGACCCGGAGGTTTATCGCTGCCTGCGAAAAGAACGGCACTGTCATTATAAAAGCGGAAACTCTAATCATCGGCCACAGAAAAGTTTCGAGTAAATTTATGACATGAGGTGCGAGGATTTCCATGGTCGTTAGTATTCCATGGTTCTTATGCGTTCAAAGACGGTGTCGAAATAATCCATCAACACGGCCAACTGCCACTCGCCAAAAATAATGAGCGCCAACAGCATGACCCCTAGCTTAGGGATAAAGCTCAACGTCATCTCTTGAATCGAGGTCGCGGCTTGTAAAATACCGACAATTAAACCCGTACCTAGCGCGGCGCCAAGGATTGGCGCTGCCACCATCACCGTCACAAGCAGTGCTTCTACGGCAAGATCCATGACTATTCCAGGTTCCATATCCTCTATCCCACCGCAAAAGTTGAAATCAAAGAACCCGTAATGAGTCCCCAACCATCAACCAATACGAAAAGTAAAAGTTTGAAAGGTAGTGAAATCATCATCGGAGAAAGCATCATCATACCCATGGACATCAAGACACTGGCGACCACTAGATCGATGATAATGAAGGGAATGTAAATTAAAAAACCAATCGTAAACGCGGTTTTTAATTCAGATGTTAAAAAGGCGGGCATGAGCGTTGACAGCGGAATATCGCTGACGTCATCTACGGGCCCGTCATTTGCCATTTCCATAAACATGAGTAAGTCTTTCTCCCTCACCTGCGCCAGCATGAAACCGCGCATGGGAGGTAATGCTAGCTCTATGCCTTCTTGAAATGTCACTTCGTTGGCTTGCACCGGCAGGTAAGCACCTTCATAAACCTGGTCAAACACCGGCTTCATGATAAAAATTGATAAGAAAACGGCGATACCAATAAGCACTTGGTTGGGTGGCGTTTGACCCGTGCCTAATGCCTGCCTGACGAGCGACAACACGATGATGATCCTCGTAAACGAAGTCATCAAAACAACAATCGAAGGCAGTATGGTCAGAATCGACATCAGCACCAGGATCTGTAGCGACAACCCATACTCAGATCCAGCGTCATTTGCCGTAATTAACGTCAGAGCAGGCCCAAACTCTGCAGCACTCACAGATTCTCCAAGGGCACATAACAACAAAGTAAAAAATACTTTAACCGGCTTCGTAACAGCAGGCTGGACCTCTCTGATTTTTGAAAACAACAAACTCATGCGGATTTAATCCAAAAATTAATATCATCACCTTGAACAAGGACTAAACCTTGAACAAGGACTA
>ERZ1046876.464-NODE-464-length-30985-cov-10.363110_pt1 | contig 30985 bp, 59 predicted proteins | sample MGYA00383094_ERZ1046876 | MGnify/ENA primary metagenome ERZ1046876 (study PRJEB29581, sample SAMEA5548364) | metagenome | biome: marine; feature: coastal; material: water | depth 50 m | study: Short-term variability in the microbial, nano- and picoplankton...
CATTTTATAGGGTGGTAACTGCGTAGCGGGCGCCCCCTCATTTTGAACATCGGATGTTGTCACAACGCGCGGGACCCACTATTATATATATCCACGTCGTGTTCCACAACATCCGATGTTCGTCTTTTTAAACATCGGTTAACCCTCTTCGTTCTGATCCTAAGGAATAACCAGGCCTGATCAGCCAAAAAGAGTTCATTGTAGGTCAGTCGCTTTTTCGTTGAATCGAGAGTGCATGCAATGATTCGGAGTTAGTCACGCCAAGTGCGTGTAACCATTTTTCATGAGGGGTAGTAGCTCAGTTGGTTAGAGCGCCGGCCTGTCACGCCGGAGGTCGCGGGTTCGAGTCCCGTCTATCCCGCCACTCTAGACTAAATACTAGTATAAGATGAAGAGTTATGCGGAGAAACAACAGAAAATCCAAGGAAATCCTTGCTCGTTTGTTAGTCTTATACGAACACCTAGAGAATATAGAGTCGATCAAGCCGAGAACAGAACAAACTCACTTGATCATAGACGCTCTACACGCACGTATCGAACGTGAAAAGGGGAAGCTTCGTAACCTAAAGCAACAATGAACAAAGTATTTCCAGTTTTATTATTTGCAGTGTCTGTCTTGATCGCCGGTACTGCAGCATTTTTCTCTGTACGCGGTATTGGATTATTATTCGCTGGGAGCTTTCTACCAGTTGTTGTGATGGCAAGTAGTCTCGAGATTGGTAAACTATTTGCAGTGAGTTTTCTATACAGGAAGTGGGATGTAATGCCTAGGCTGTTGAAGTTTTATTTGAGTGTAGCCACGCTCCTCCTAGTAATAATAACATCTCTCGGTATTTTTGGTTTTCTATCTGATGCATATCAAGACACAAGAAACAAGGTGTCATTTTACGATACCAAAATACAATCAATACAAGAACACAACCAAGCAATCAAAAAACAAATCGATGCACAACAGCAGACAGATCAGAACAAACAAACTAATATCAATGTTAATATTGATAGGTACAAATTGATTTATGATGAGTTCGTCAATCAACAAAACCAAACCAAACGAGCCTTACTCGAAAGAATAGCTGCGATGGATGGCCAAGTCAATGCACTTAAGGGTAAGAATGGATTATTTAATAGTACAGCTAAAAAAGTAGAAGCATTACAATCACAGCAATTAGTTGAGCGTAATAAAATTCAAGTACAATTGACTGAGATGGAACCGAGGATCAAGTTAGAGTATGACGCTTTTCTAGCTAAAGTCGATCAAGCAAACAATACACAACAAACATCGCTAGATGTTTCTCCATTGTTAAAAAGGATAGAAGATAACAATAATAAGATACTAGAGTTAAGAGGTTCTGTCAATGATACTGATATTGGAAGTTTTCAGTTCATTGCAAGTGCTTTCGATATTGAGACTGACACTGCAGTCAAGTGGTTCATAATCATGATCGTTGTGGTGTTTGATCCGCTAGCTATGTGTCTTGTCATCGGTTATAATGTGTATGTAATGGGACCTAATAAGATAGCCGGTGCCTCAGTAATACCAACAAACCAAATGGTCACCGGAAAGAAGCGCATTCTAATAAAGCCTAAACAAAATAAAAGTTGAGCTAACCCGCAATGTCATACATAATAATGTAATGACAACTACAACACTTATTGACGATATTCTTGGTAAGTTACCACCACCTGTTAAACCTGATGTGGTACCATATAAAGGTGTAATGATTTACGGTCACAAGACTGCAGGTACAATCCAAGTTATGGATGCGGCTGCATATAGTAATTGGAAAGGATATCAGCCCGGACGATATGGACGGAGTGCCACGAAGAAGGCCGGAGGGAAGAACACATGTCACCTTTAACACCAGACGATATAGGTTTTTGCAGTGCTATAGTAATTGTAGTTGCATTCAGTGTAGAGATCATTTATAATTTATGGAACAGAGAAGATTAATGAATTATAAAGACATATACGTAGTAGAAGATTTTGAAGAAGCTGAACAGTTTCGATACGAACATAACAACGAACCAGTTGAAGTCGGTACAGCGGTTGCTTATGATGTGCATCGTGATAATGGTCAACCCGGGGGGATTGAGATCGTATTAACTTGTTTTGACGGTATAAACTTCCAATCAGATGACTGATAATATAACTGATGAGCAGATTGTAGAAGCTCTAAAAGACAAACAACGTGAATGGAGTAGATTGAACTGGAATGATATGGAAGGAATGTGGACATTTAATCATGTACATACTGTGTTACACCACGCTATTAAAATATTCAAAACACCAATCGACTCCCTAGACAAAGAAACATTTAAAGACAAGACAAATGCATGATTCAATGATAGAGAGTATAGCTGAAAACAAAGGCTATGATAGAGGTTTCACTGCTGGTACATTACACGCCCACGAACTAATAGGCAAATATATGGACTGGATGAATGAGTATGTAAGTGTTCTAGAAGAAGAAGGTGATTGTCAGAGAGAAATCGCATGCTATCAGACACAACTAAGTGCACTAAAGTATGCTAAGAAATTAATCCGGACAGGTCATTGGGATAGTGACGATGTCTATCATAAAGAAAATACATGATTGAGAGTAAAGAAACTAAACTATTCACTTATGAATTAGTTGACTGGGAGAAGGCCAAATCTATACTACCAGCAAAACAAATCAAAGCAACCATATACGAGGCCAGTCAATTGAACAAAGGTTTCGCGATGAACGGTCACACTAAAAGATGGGTGAAACAAGACTGATATGTTTAGTGATGGTATTGAAAATCAATTCGAGCATGCCCATCAAACTGGTCTTACTAGAGGGTTTGATTTAGGGTGGAGTTACAAGGGTAAATTTGATAGAACAATACTGAGAGATCATGTAGAACAACTGGATCCCAAGGGAGACAAGGTTAGAATCAAACACTTGAAAGAGGCTATAGAGCTGCTAAATAAACATAAGAACAACAGAGAATTTATAACATAATGGGACTATTCGATAGAATTAAAATAGACGATAGGTTTAACCTGAAGCTTAAAAAAGCTGATGTGAAGACCATAAGCAATGTAACTAGTAATAATGACTGGAAAAATAGCCTCCAGACTAAAGACCTAGAAAATTGGATGCAGGATTTTACAATTGATAGTAAGGGTAAGCTTTGGATCTATGAAGATCCGAAAGATAAACGAAAGCGTAAGTTGTTTACTCACACCGGAGAAGTAGATGTATACACAATTATAACCAGTGATGAGACTGATCATGATGTTGATGTGAATATCAAAGTCAAATTTACAAAGGGTATTGGTAAAGTTCTGACTAGCGGAATAACAAAACACTCAAATGCTACACGTATTAAAAATGAAGCAGAATTTCAGAAAAATCGGAAGAGGTACGACAAACTCCGAGAGACAAAACGATACAAAGTATACTTGTATTTGTATCGAAATCCAGTCAACATGATCTTCGGTACTATGACTCGTATGTTATATAAAATGACGTCCGTAAGCCAACGGCTTAGATGTAAATTATTGTTCTGGTGAGCAAACCGGATGAGATTCTTGACAAGTGGTTCGAGAGCGGTGCATGGAAGACAATATGCACTAACGCTAATGAATTAAATGATGAAGATAGTATAAAGTTGATGGAACATATAAGTGACCAGCTCAACAGCGTGATATTTCACCTAAAAAATGATTCCGGTGGAGAGCGATTGTATTATGAGTTATGTTACTTCGAAGAGCTTTGTGAAGAGTTTAATGTAGATGAAGAATAAATGTTTAAGAAGTTGAGCTATCAATCAGTATACAATATAATTAGCTCATGAACAGATTTGATCTTGAAGATGCAATGTCTAGAATGTTAGACATTGATAATGAACTTGATGATTTAATCTTCAAGGTAGGTGATTGTCCAGATGTGCCTACAGAAGATGAAATTATAAACATGCTGATAGGTATAAGAGCCTTAAATCAAACTAGATATGATAGGATGTGGAATATATTTGAACAACTAATAAAGAATGGAACAATTAAATCAGAGACTCAACAAACACCTGATGTATAGGGTGGTGAAGCATATGTTAATGCTACCATTCACACTAGCATTGAGCATTACATTGGTCATGTGCATGTGTGTAGCTGAAGCTTATTGCAATATCATCGGTGATTAGTTGCAATTTTAGAAGCAATTAACTATAATTAAATTATGCAAACAGAAGATATTATACGACTCAAAAACGCGAACTCAGATAGTGAAATGAAAGAGAGTGAAGCAAGACAAAAATCATTACACAAGGAATTGATCAATGCTCTCAATCTCAGAATGATAACTCCAAGCCGGCGTGTTTGTGAGTTGTTAGTAAATCTCATTAACATAGTAAAGAGTAAATAATGCCATACATAACAAAGTCAGACAGGAACAAAGCATTTGAAAACATACTTCCAAATGCTGGTGTTTTGAATTATGCAATACATCAATTAATTAACGAATACTTCGAACAGAACAACCGAAATTATCAGACAATAAACGATGTAGTTGGTGTGCTCGATTGCGCGAAGATGGAACTATATAGGCGCATAGGATCTGAGTATGAAGAGATCAAGATTTTACAGAATGGTGATTGTCGACCATACACAACATGGTTAAAGGATAAACATAAGTTTTCATGCTAACCATCTTTTCAATTGGGATGGTAGTGTTGTTACTTATAATGTTCATCAGTGATTTGACGCGCGAATAATGAAACTGACATTAACACTCCATGACAATATATATACTGTCGATACACCAGATGATGGAATTGATATCAACCAGGTAGCTGAACATATCAAGGGTTTGTTAGTCGCAGCCGGTTATCATCCAACTAATGTAGATCAAATATTCAACACAGAATGTCAATGGTTTAATGACAACCAAGACAACCACCCATTTTTAACTAAAAACACATCACAGGGCCTGTAGCTCAGTTGGTTAGAGCATCCGACTCATAATCGGCAGGTCGTCGGTTCAAGTCCGACCGGGCCCACCACTTTACATGAAGAAATTCAAGAATAGTATAACATACAAAGACTCAACTGGAGACAATAAACGAGTAAATTTTAAGAACCGAGAGAAGATGTTACAACATTTAAACAAGAACACCAAATTATGTGAAATGAATAATGTACGCATACATTTCGGAAGCATAACATTACCGATTAAGGACACAATATGGAACGGCAAATAGTTGGATTCACAGCGGGTAACTTTGATCTATTACACCCAGGATATATATACACCTTCGAAGAAGCTAAACGTCATTGTGACAAATTCATGGTATTCTTACAGCGAGATCCGTCTGCAACAAGATACACAAAATATAAACCAGTCATTCCATACTATGAGAGATATAAAACGTTAATGGCGATCAAATATATTGACGAGGTTTATATGTATCAAACAGAAGAAGAGCTATATGATTTGATCAAGTTCTGGAAGCCGGACATACGTATACTCGGAGAAGATTATATTGGCAAGAGCTTTACTGGTGATGATTTACCTCCACGCGTGATATATACTACAAGGTCACATGAATGGAGCACAACCAAACTCAAAGATCTAATAACATTACAGACAATAAAACAAAATACTGGAATTTTAGACAAGGGAAAATAATTATAACAAACGCCACCTTAGCTCAGCTGGTAGAGCACCTCACTTGTAATGAGGATGTCGTCGGTTCGATCCCGACAGGTGGCTCCATTTTATGACAGAAAATAATTACACAATAGTTGTACAACAAATGAAAGACTCAGACGAATTATACTTTGAAATTCCAGAGGATGTATTAGCACGACTAGGGTGGGACGAGGATACAGAGGTAGAATTTACAATTGTTGATGATCAAGGATTCAAACTAACTAAAGTTGACAGGAGAGATGGCTGAGTGGCTTAAGGCGATGGTTTGCTAAACCGTTGAAGGAATTAATCCTTCCGCAGGTTCGAATCCTGTTCTCTCCGCCAGCTTCCGTTAATCATCTTTTAGTTGCGCATCAGTTGTTATTCGACTATAATTATATCATAACACAACAAAGGAGCAACATGACATTCAAAGAAATTATAGATTTAGAGCCGGCTAAAGTTAGCAGAACCATTGCATTGATGGCAATACATGAACTAGGGGCCGCGGCTAGGAGCAAAGCAGACACGTTAAGAGAGGTCAACGGAACCAACATTGATTCTAGTGAGGAGTTGATGATCAGATGGTTTGATGATATCGCTGAGCTAGCGGAACGAAAATTAGAGACTGTGAACGATTCAAGCGTGCCTGGGTATTGTTTGTCAATGAACAACTAGACACATGAGCAAACATATCACATACACAAGCCTGGCCAAGCCTAGTAAACATATCATAGGGAGTGGCAACGCAGGGCATATCAATTGTACCTATCAACATCTAGTGAACATGTTTGGTGAACCTATGTTGCCTACTGATGGTTACAAGACCAGTGCAGAGTGGCACATCGAGATTCATCACGACAATGAGCTCAAAGGTGTGGTTGCTATATATGATTACAAACAGAGTGTGTCTTACTCTCGTGGCGGTCTGAACACAGAAGATATAACTGAGTGGAGTTTAGGAGCCAAGAGCAATCGATTAGCAACAGACCTGCTATACTTCATCAAGGAGCCACGATCACAAGAGCAAGCAGTACCACATGTTCAGTAGAGCACAACAACTAGAAGTAGAAGAAGAGTTCTACGCCAAGCAAGATGATATCAGAGAACGGTACCATTGTCAGATCCGTGACATGATGGACATGAGTATGATCGAACAAGAGTACACTGAGTACATGACAAAGGTGTGGGACGCTGGTTACAGATATGACAGTGATGCATATGAAGCTCACTGGAAGCGAATGTTATCGTATTATATAAATGAGCCAGAACCTGATACAGTTTAAAGACGGTACAGGCCACATAGACACCATCAACAGGAGCATCGGCAGATGGATCTGGAGTGATGACCAACCTCATGCTGTGTGGGTCAAGCAATCAGCATACATGTGGACCGCGACTGAATTGATGGGCATCACGGATGATGAATGGGATGTTGTGTTCGAGTTGAGCAAGAACAACCCACATGTCAGGACTACAGAGCAGAGGATAGCTGATGATCTATACTGGAGCAAAACAGCATTCTATTCATGGCACCATGCCAAAAAATTACAACAAGAGTTGCCCAGAATCGACAAACACACTATTATAAGATAATGAAGACATTCAACAACTTAAACTTCAAGCCTGACAACATACGATCTGGAGTGATGAGAGCATCTGTGACGATTGACACATACACGTTGAGTGTGGTGTATGGTCAGGGCATGTATGGTAGGGGACCAACTCATGACACATATGAGGTTGCGGTCTCTCAACTGGATCATGACGAGTTGCTACCATTGTCGAGAGAGAATGATGTGTTGGGTTGGCAGAACGAGGAAGAGATCACCAGTCTGATGAAGATCTTACATACAGAGCCTGGCTTTGGTGATTGTCTGCGTGTTTTGAAGCGAACCAAATATTCTACCCGGTTCAACAATATAAGTCATATGAGGGACCAAGCCTTTTCATAATGGTCACGCTGTTTACATTGGGTAAAGTCTGGTTAGGGTGCTTTGCATTGCTCATGTTGATTGTCTTTTTGTTACATTTATTGAACAAACTCGATGATTAACATGATCATCTCAATTATATTATGGGGAATGGCTGTGGGTGTGGTCATCATAGGAACATTTATAGGTGTATTACTCATGTGGGTAACTCAATTTGACAAGAAACTAAAACAACAAGCCTGGGAGAGGGAACAAGACGGATGAAACTAACAATATTATTATGTGTGTTCATATGCGCCAACATGTTAAGAGCTAAAGTAGATCAAACTGCAGCGTCAAAACTACAAACCACAGCCAAGAAGATAAGAGTAGCCAAAATTTTCTATAGTGATGATCAGATCAAACACAAGATCAAACAGAGCATGCTTGAAGATGAAGACAAATGGAGGAAAGCTAGACATGATTACAGAGAAGTTGTACGTATGTTACGAGAGATGAATGTAGATGTGAATGTTCCTGACACTTTAGATGAGCTGTTGATGAACAGAGTTGACAAAGACGCTGATAAAATATTGATGCATCTGGCACAACAAGTGAGGCGATACTTACATTCATGAGCGTTCGAGGTGTGTTGAGTTTGTGCTTGTATCATGCTGGTGACCATGTGTGTGAGGTGCTGATTAACAAAGATGTCAATATTATGTGGCTTCACAAGCTTTACGGCAACTTGATGCTCATGAGCCATCGACTAGACAATCATGATGAAGTATGGAACACACCAGATGATGAAGTGACATCCTATGACCAATCACATTATGAAGATGAACAGATACATCAAATATAACATCAGATGGCAGAGCGGATTCGTCATTTGTTATCCATGCATGTGGTTGTTCCAAGATTATCTGGGATGGAGCACTTTCTGGAGCGTGATCGCGTTTCAAGTGGTTGGAGCCAATATATTCTATCATGTTGATAGCTGGATATTCAAGAAGAGCAGTTCAGACTCAACGAGTTAGACAAACACCAACACATGTTTTTGTTTAACTGGTTATCAATCAACGAGTTAAATAAAAGTCACATGTGACTTTCTTCTAAGTTGTTCATATCAAGAGAGTTATGATAAAGTGTATCATGTTTGGTAAATAAGTTGCGCAATCAAACAGAATCACTTATAATAGTGTTATGGAAAGAGATAAACAAGAGTACGAAAAGATTGACACACTCGAGATTGACATCGCGCTCAAGCTCTCACAGATCGAAGGATGCTTCAAGTTCCTTCATCACATGAACTTTGATGATGATGAGCAACCAGTTAACAAGCCTCGCAACGAGACTGAACGTCAGAGCATCAAGAACAATTTAGCACGCGTGCAAGAGGTCAGAGACATGTACAGAGCTTTGATACGCAAACATCGCATTGTGCATGATCCAGTACCAGCAGTACAGATCGCCAGAGGAACACTCACAACCAAAACAATATAGGAGGACAATTATGAACAGATGCAACAAAACAGGACTAACCGACCAAGATTTCAGAACCATTCTGGATGTGCTCAACATGTACGATCCCAATGACGTGATTGAACAAGTGCCACAGATGGCCACACCAGACTTCATGCAAGAGGTGCAATCAGCGTTCAAAGCTGTGTTGGCTCACGTGAACCGGATCAAATACAATTCAGATCTAGGAGCATCAGATGTGGATCTGGATGCTGATGATCATGTTGAAGCGGATCGTCAACGACACAGAGAGTATCACAAACAGATGCTCATGAAACGACCACGTGAAGCATGGGTGACAAGCAATGATTCAGATGTCCAGGATCAATACATTCACGGGCTTAGTTAAGTTGCGCATTCAATAGAAATCACATATAATCATATCATGCACTACGATAAATTACAACAACGAGACTCAATTATCAACGCAGCCACCGACTTCTGGGTGGGAGATCCATGTTATGTGGTACCTGACGAACATTGGGACGCGTTGTGTAACAACTGGCAAGCGTACGACAAGAAGCATCAAGATGATGAAGATTTCACACATCATTATGTGGCTGAGGTGCAAGACGAAGAGACTGGACATTGCTTTCATCTGTGGAGCACAGCCTATGGAGACGGTAGTTATCCTTTGTTTGTCAATGACAACAAGGTGGCCACTCTGGGAGTTGATGCAGGCACGTTGAGCGTGATTCCCATGAGCTTGATCGAGCATTGGAACAAAACACATCAGATTGGCGATTACGAGCAGATGGGACATGTTGTTGAGGCCAAGCATTTGCGTGGTGAGTTGTGTTGTGAACAAGGAGATTTCTTCTGGGGTGACATGAGATTACCAACTGGTGGTCAAGATGAAGATGAGGATCAAGAGGATTGGTGTGAAGACGAAGGTTTCTTTTGTTAAGTTGCGCATCTGTTAGAAACACCATATAATACAATGATGAACGACGATACAAAACACAAACAACGCAAACGCGCCTGGGAGGAACTGAACAAACCTCGCGTGGATTGGGAGACTTTCAAACGGATCGAGGCTGGCAGCAGCAGCTTGGAACAGGCTCAAGTGATGGCCAAGCATGTGATCCTCAAACAGATACGTAAAAACAAACAGAAAAAGCAATGACTACCGAACTTAAAACACTAGACCAAACATTGGGCAACCGATTGATCACCAGCACTTATCGTGATGACACAGTACATGATGTGGTGGATGGTTGGAACTGGAACATGAACATATTCGAGATCTATGACGAGATTCGAGACTGGAAAGAGGTTGATCAACGCAACGTGCTTCGATATGCATATGTGTATTTTGACAAAGACGACATGATCAATGATCTGGCCAGTCACTTGACCGCAGAAGGAGTCAAATGAACCAGGTGCAAATAACATTCAATCTGGTGATCGCTGTGGCCATGTTGGTTTTCTTCTTGTTTGGAGTGGCCATCAGCCCCATGATCAGAACTGACATCGATTTCATACACAACACCAATCCTTGACATGATAACCATAAGAGATTTACAATTGATGCTTGATGAAGCCATCGACTCCGGACAAGTCAAGCTGGACAGCGAGGTGAGATACATCACCAGGACCAATCTGGGCAACAGTCGAGACTGTAGTTTCGAGCCTGAGTGGCGCAGCATCGGTCCTGGAGTGAACAAGAGCGGAGTGCCTGTGGACCGGAGATATGGAGATGGATGTTTGTTCCTGGCACAAGAGAGTGAGCTTCGAGACACTCCGGAACAATTGAAACTGGCATTCGACTGGTGATAGAACTGATCATATTGTGTGTGGTGGTGAGCATGCCCATCGTGTTGCTCATGTTGGTGGATCGATTTGGTTAGTCACGATCGCAACCGACTGATCGTACAATCATGTTATCACGACAAACAAACCACAGCTGGATCACTAGACGCATGAGACTCACCACCATCCTGATCACCACCACCATGCATGCAACATGTCCACCAGTGGACACATGCCCATGGGACACAAATCAGACACACACCATACCACACACCACACATCCGATCCCATCTGTGGTGATCTGGCAACCTGTGGTGCACGCTGATGGCACGTTCTCTATGCAACCAACGGAGCCGCAGGCTCCGCCGACGCCGATGCATTCGACTGCGTCTCCAGGTGTACAAGTTGCGCTTTCACACAATTGAGCGTATAATAACATTTTAACAACAACACAAACACACACACATTTATGACTTACAAAACAACTGAACACATCCGAGCCCGAGTCAAGACCGATTGGACTCATCCAAACTGCAAATTTCAACCAGGAGACTACGCGGAAGTGACAGCTCAGGTGTTGCCACGACAATATGTGAAAATGGACGGCGGCATCGCAGACGGTCACAGTTACGTGAGCAACAAGAAACAAACACGAGTGGCACAGATCGGACGCGTGATGGCTGTGAGCTGCTTGCCAGATGGACGCATCAGAAGCAACACATACAAGAACCATCAGAGCACCAGAATGTTCACCAGATACTACGTACAATTCAAAGACGGAGAGATCTTGGGCTATGACAGCCATCACTTGAAGACAGCGTTCAGTCTGAAAAGCTTGACTGAAGCATGAACATGGGACCATACACAACCACACGAGAGAGGAGTTTACAAATGATCAACACCAGAATAGACACAAGCAAAACGGCACGTAAAAGCAGAAAGAACAAAGAACGAGAACGACTAGATGCCAAACGTCACAGTCCTGGAGTGCCACCCAACAGTTGTCCTTATATAGACATGACAAAAACAATCATGGACGACATGGCAGCAGCATACGAACGTCTGTACGAGAAGGGAGAACATCAACCCAAGTTCGACGACATGAAACAACTGGCAGACGACATGTTGGAGTACATCAGACGAGCCAACGAATGCTTGAGAGACAACAGCGCCTATTGGTACAACAAATACAAACAACAATTATGACTCATGCACCTCGGTGTAAAAACCGGCATGCCAGGCATGATTGTGCACGTGTTGATCGGTGCTGCGGATGGGAAGCCACCAATCGGCGGTCCAATCTGCATCAGGAGCCTCACCATATCTTAGATAGCTACAGAAGCCACGACCAGGCAAGGTGGCACTAGCAGGAGAGCACCAACAAGTAGCATCAGGTTGATCCTGGTATGTGGCGGTGCGCACAGGTACAAGTTGTGGCATGGGTGCATGATACTCGCCACGAATGCTCAATTGTGTGTAAACGTACCATCTGCTGGGACTGATCCACATGTATATGTTCACGGTGCTGTTGCCTCGAGTCTCCATGTAGCTGCTCATGTTGAACGTGGCCATACGAGTGATGTTGGTCAGATCGTCAGAACCTGTGTTGATGTCGGCTCCAGTGAAAGGCATGTCACACACGATCAATCGAGCAGGTCGACTGATGGCCGCACCAGCACTAGCAACAGGTGTGTCATGACGAGCATTGGCCGTGACAATGGCGGGATGAGCGACAGATTGGTCCATGGTTCTCCACCAGTCTCCAACACCACAAGCAGCTGCGTTCATACGACGATCGAATCGTTCACGGTAGATCACAGTCCAGTAATCAGTGTCGTTGGTGAATGTTCTTCTGGTCTCCACAGGCCCGGTGCCGATGGTGCGGATGTTGTCGTGATACATACCAGTACTTAGTGTCTCAAACCCGGTCAAATATTATTTGCGGTGCATTATTCTACAGAGTCGACTATACGTAGATGGTGTTTACAGGTGGAAGATGGATGAAAAACCAGTGGAAACAGACGAAAAAACATCACTTTTTGATGAAAAACACAGCATATGAAGCGACCTGACATGTGAAGATCCACGGGAGACATGTGGCAAACCAAGAAACTACAGCAATACCGGTATATCAGGTAACCGACTCTTTCTCCCCTGTCGTCCCTTGTGCAAAGTTGCCATCTCCGCAACTGGCGCATACAATAGTAACATGAGCAGAGATGCAGATGCAACACCATGGGATGATCCGGACACTCCCACACCAGATCATGAAGCATGGTTGACACCTCAGACAGGTTGGGAGTGGGATGCTGATGCTTTGATGATGGGTGAGTATGTGGGCTATCCACTGTATCTACGACTACGGGATCGACTACAATCATTACGGCTACCTGCACAGACACATGACGCTTTGATACGCGAGCTGGTGGACACTCATGACATTGGAGCACTTGACCATGGTGCCGCTTGTGCCAGCCTGGTTGTGACTACTACGGACATTGTGGACTGTTACGAGGTGCATGACATCCGGATCATGGATGCTACTGAACTTGCCCCCCTTTCAGGGAAGGATGGTCCACCACCACTGCCAGGCTGGTTCGAAAAGTGAGCTGTTGTGCCGTCTCCTCCCAGCAAGCGACAGGTTTGGCGGAGGAGGCAGGTGAATAGGTGGACACAATAAACCTCACAACTGTTATAGGTTTAGAAAAGTCTATTTTATCCACCTTTTCACACACAACTAACAGCAACTATAGAAATTTCTATAACTGCCCGAACTAGCCAGATTATATATGAACAGTTCTCCCCATACTTGTAGTATCATAAGCCTGCACCGAATTCAATCAGCTGCCCTGAACTTTACTTGTCAGCTGCAGCAGTTATGTGTATGTTTCCCAAATCATAACACAATTATATGCACCTGCTGCAGAACACGCAACTTTTGACCCGGAGTAAATTAAGTTGAGCTTTCCAAAAAAATCACATATAATCATATTATAACAATTAAAGAGAGGATCAGATTATGGAAAAATTAGCAGAATTGGTGAAAGAGTGTATTGTGTATACTAGAGAGAATATGAAAGGATGTGAGAAAATGACAGATGAAGAGTTGTTTTCTGATGTTATGGAGAATGTTACTAGTATGGTTTTGGATTATACTTTTTGGGATTATGAGATGGATTTAGGTGTTGGAAAAGACTGATATTATGAAAAAGATATTAGTGATTAGTTTGTATGATGGGAATAATGAGATTGAGGAGGTTTCTGATCAAGAGATTGCTGAATTCTCATCAAATATGGAGAAGTGTAAGAAGGGTGATAAGGTGGTTTGGTTAGGAGAAGAGTTTATGTATGTGGAATTGTAAGTTGCGCATTTTAACAAAATATCAGATAATACAATTATGGAAAGATTAAAAGAGCTTATCAAGCATATGATGGATCAGATGAGAGCTGATTTGAAAAGAAGTGGAGATTATGAGAGTTATGGTGAAGAAGGCATCAGAATTGCTGTTTATGAAGATTTGAAAGACAGTTTAAAGCATCAATTCTCAGACATCCTCTACAAATAACATGAGAAAAGTTGCCAGTTATAGTTTTGGATATGATATTGACAATGTCCGAGATGTACAATTGTATGTGATTGACAATTATGACGAAGCAGATTACAACATCCACATTGCTAGAGGAGATGATGTGATGAACCATCTGACCATCCACAGAGCAGATGACGAGCAGCTGGACGAATTGATTGACAGCTGTTATGGTGAAGGTTCATTTGAAGAATAAGTTGCGCATCTGACGCAGAACCGTTATTATACAATTATGGAATATAAAACATTACACGACATCAAAGCGCGCGTCACAGCTCGTTGGAGCAATCCACGTTGCAAGTTCCAAAGAGGAGACCGGGCACAGGTGAATGGCAAGGTGCTTCGAGCAGATGCTTGGGTGAGTGGCAAGAAGCAGCGCAAGTGCGGCAGCGTGGGAACCGTGATCGCGGTGAGTTGTTTGGCAGACGGCAGAATACGCAACAATGGAGACAACGGACGACGAGTAGGAGCTCCCATGAGACAATTCACCAAGTATTATGTGCAGTTTGCAAATGATGTGATCATGGGATTCGAATCACATCATCTTGATCTGATCAAATAAGTTGCGCAACCACACAAAACACACTATTATACAATTATGGAAGAAAAACGATTACTAGAAGCGATCAAATTGCTGATCAATCATATCAACGACGGCGATGCCGAAGAAACCGCACCAGTTATCGCTGGATTGATGGAATTACGCGACCTGCTATAAGCTTGATCAATCATGAAAAAGATCATTATCACAATTGTGGTGGCGTTTGTCACCGGTTATCTGGTCAATGAGCACACAAGAGCAGATAAAATCGCACCTGTGTTGCATCAAGTTGAGAGTGCGACGCAGACAATACAGTCTGATCATGTGGCACTTGCAGGGGATCTGGCGCGCCGCGAGAGACGAGATGAAGAGATGTTTAGATTGTTTGATCGAGTGCTAGAGTTGATCGAAGCTGACATGGAAAGACAAGTTGCGCATTCAACAGAATAACACTATATTAAGAGTATGGACAAAACAACAGCAATCAGACACAGATTATGGCAGGCCGAACGAGCATTACACAACTGGCCATCAGACAAGAATATGGATCGAGTTTTCTTCTTGAGAAACCTGCTGCGCCGACTAGAACCCGTGACCCAATAACAACACATGACCGCCACAAACACACTGGACATTCACTCAGCACACCACAACACACACAAATCTATGTACACCATACTGAACAAACAAACAGCCATCATCAATTGCGACAACTTGCAAACAGCCATCAGATACGTTCAATCGTTGGAGAGTGGCCTGGATCGTGTGACACAACACAGTCCATACACCATCGTCAAGACAAGCACGTTGAATCAGATGGCCAACGCCTGAACCAAACCAGTTGCAAAATAGTTTGAGTTGATTCCGTTTCCCCACCTTATCATGAATCTACAAACTAGTTGCGCAATCGGACAACGGAGCATATAATATAATAACAAACAGGCAATCAAGCCACACACAACAACACAAAACAAAGTTATGGAAAACAAAGTTAAAAACACTCGCAAAGCAAAACACTTCTATCAATTGTTCGACAAGAACCAAAAGCTGGTGAGGATCGATCTGAACAACTACCGAGTCATCTGTGTCAAGACAGGCAAGCGCAAGAGCTTCTATCACAAGTATCTGGCCAAATTGATCAATGACAAGTACCACAACAACATAGACATCTTTCGTAACACATACACAAGCAGAGAAGCCGCACCATCAGCCAGTGAGCGTCGAGTGGCTCAATTGACAGATCGTATCAGTCGCTTGAGTGTTCAACTGAGCAATCTCAAAGGCGAGCTGGCAGAGGCTGAATCAGGTGTTGTTTGCTTCCCTGCTGCATGACCATTTCATTCCATAACTGATCCAATGAGCGGGGGTTCCAATTCGGGCCCCCGTTCTCTTTTGCACACCCGCTCTCTGAGCCGCCCCGCTGTCTAGACCCAAGGCGTGCGAGAAAACAAATAGGCCTAGGCAAAACCCATTAACGGTGGATACGCATGCTCCAAATTTTTTTGCGCGCCTGTGCCGATTGTTGCCATATGGGGGTTTGTTGTTAAGTATCATGTATATGGATAAAGATTTCAAACCGGTGATAAATCTGATGTTGTTCGTGATCATATTGCTGTGGGTGTTCGCCACTTGCTCCAGTTGCAGCCTGAACACCAGCCCTGCGAAGCAGCAGCAAACAACAAACATCCCCAGTCTAGCCATGGCCCCCACATCTAGCCATGGTGTGAGTGTGGCCGAATTGGACCAAGATGGAGATGGCACCATAGCTGCTCAGGAGCTCGCCAGACTCCAGCCTCAGAACAACAGTGTGTTGGCCACCTTCAGTATCATAGTGGGTGCGGTGGTGTTGGTCAGTGTGTCTTGTGCCATGTTGAGCCGTGGCAGAACCCGAGGAGATCCAGGATGACACACAGAGTGGCGTGTGCAAACGTGGAGCCTGCGGCTCCTCAAAGAAAAAAAATCGGAAGCGCCTGCGGCGCTGAACAATAAATAACTTTATGCAGGATTGGGAAGTAAGGAAAGTGAATCAGTTGTACACACAACTGGACGTATTACAAGTTGAGAACCGCATGCTCAAGAACAGTGTGGAGATCGCAGGGTTCGAGGAGCGTTTGGATGCTGTGGAGAAGGCGCTTGAACGATTGATTGATGTGATCGACAGATCGACAGATGTCAAACCCACTCGTTCCTCCAAGAAGACCACTGGTAAATGAACTTCGAGAGGAAGATCTTATCTATCAGTAAGATCAAGGAGAGGAACCTGTTGAAACCTAGCTCTGTGGCCATGCTCAAACCGGACACCGGAGTGGAGATCAAGAAGAAAAGTGCTTATTATGTGATACGTGATTGTGCCACATTGGCTCATGACTATATCGCACACAAGTGTTACAGCAGCTTGCGTGATCCGATCAACGACCTCCGTGGACAGTTCACCAAGGCGGACATTATAGACTTTGTGAGCCGGACCAAACAGCATGATCACACCAAACAACTGTTGTATATAATGTTCAGCGACATCTACAAGCTGGAAGCTGATGATTGGACACCACCACCGGCTCCAGAGCAACCTGAAGTGATGGAAATAGATGCAGATGCTGAAGGAGATGAGATATATCAGGACTATGGTTATGATGATATCGACATCTCGACAGTTGAGGACATTGACATGCCGGTCAAACCACCTATAGATCTAGGAGATGGCGAAGCGGTTATCACCAAGTTGATAGAGGTGTTTGGAGCTGTTAAAGAGACTTGATCATTTGCTACGGCTAGGCACTGCATAGAATCCAATCACCATGAAGCACAGGTCAAAAAAGCTTGTGAGCAACAATCCACCGGTCATCTGAACCAGTTCCCAGTCCTTACCACCAAGCAACCAACTCAATATACCCCATCTGGAACTTGCACCTTTTGGCACTATAACATCATATGATATGTTGGGGTTCATGGCGTAGAACAACATCAAATAACACAATGTGAAGGTTATGCTCAAAAACAACACTCGTCTGGTACTCTGTACGAACGGGTCACCTGCCTGTCGTTGTTGATTGTTTATCAATGCTTGTAACATGTTGTTGTCCCTGGCGGCCAGTATCATCTGATCCTGCCTCTTCTGCTCCAACCAGCAATTGATCAGATTGACACCTAGTTTAATGCCAGCGCCAATTATTGTGTTTATCACAGGTCCCATGTAATTACTTAGTCAAATAACATGATTCAACTTGACATTCATGTTTGTATATGAATCTGGAGCGGAGATGCTCCTGGAAATCAGTCTATTGTATCAAGTCAAATACAACCTGATCACTCTCTGTTGTTATGTGTACCTTTTTCACACCATCAGGTAGGTCTATCAATTCTTCAGCTAGCGGAGTCTCTATATGTTCTGTTATGATTCTCTTGAGGGGTCTAGCACCATATGTGTTGTCCTCGTTCAGGCTAGTGATATGTGCACACAACTCATTATCATATGTGATAATCACCTTGGTGTTAGATTTTATGTTCTTCTTCAACTGTTTTAGTAACAAATCACATACGCTCATCATTTCTGTGTCAGTCAGTCGGTCAAATACAATCGTTTCGTCCAATCTGTTAAGAAACTCAGGTGCATACATCTTCTTCAGCTCCTCCACTACAGCATCATTTGTGTTGCTACTCACACCAAACCCAACACTATTGAGTTTATCAAATTTGTGCGCGCCGATGTTGCTCGTCATCACGATGATTGTATTCTTAAAATTAACCTCTAGACCATCACTGTCAGTCAAACAACCATACTCCAAAACTTGTAAAAATAACTGTAACACATTGATGTGAGCCTTTTCAATCTCATCAAACAACAAAACACAGTATGGGTTGTGTCTAACATATTCCGTGAGTTCTCCTCCTTCTCCACTACCGACATACCCGGGAGGGCTACCGATAAGCTTACTGACAGTATGTTTCTCACTAAACTCGCTCATGTCGAATTGTTTGAAATTACCTTCGTGGAACATTTGTTTACCTAAAACTCTCGCGAGATGTGTTTTACCTACACCCGTGGGACCTAGAAACAATAATGAGCATATTGGTTTGTTTGGATCACTCACACCAGCTCTGCTACGCTTTACGGCTGAACATATACGTTCAATGCCTTGCTCTTGACCAATAACAGCGCGTTTCATTCTGTCAGATAGCTTGCGTAACAAGATGGATTCATCTTCTTCTAAGCTATTGACAGGAATTCCTGTACGGTCACTAATTAAATTACGAACATGTTTTAATTCAACCTTTGTGACTGGACCGGGGCTCAATTGTAGTGCTCCTCGTTCCTTTACTGCTGACTGTAATTTATCAGATAGTTCATATTCTGTCTCTCTAAATCCTAGTGCTGTATCAAACTCTTGCTTTTCAACCGCTAGATTTTTCTTATTCAATGTATATTCTAGATCCTTTATTATATCCTGTATATCGGTTGTTTGTAATTTGCGTACCTTTATCCGAGCTCCTGTTTCATCTAGAACGTCGATAGCTTTGTCTGGAAATTGTTTCTCCGGCATGTATCTGTTACAAAGATTCACAATCTCTTTAATTACAGTGTTAGTATATTTTACATTATGGAATTGTTCATATCTACACTTGACACCTTTCAATATTTCTATTGTCTCAGAAACACTAGGTTCATCAACAAATATAGACTGAAACCGTCTATCAAGAGCTCCATCACCCTCTATAAACTCTTTATGTTCCTGTAAGGTGGTTGCTCCGATACAGCTGATCTTTCCTCGAGCCAATGCTGGTTTGAGTATATTACTCGCATCCATACTACCTGACGTGCTACCAGCTCCTACAAGCATGTGTAACTCGTCAATAAATAAAATTATATCATCCTGCGCTTGTGCGTATGTTATCACTTCTTTAATTCTCTCTTCGAATTGCCCACGATAAATTGTACCAGCAACTAGTTGAGCGAGATCGATTGAGTATATTTGTTTGTTCGCTAGGTTCACTGGTACACTTTGATCCGCAATTTTTTGCGCTAATAGCTCAACAACAGCAGTCTTACCCACACCTGGTTCTCCAATCAATACTGGGTTGTTTTTCGTTCTCCTACTCAGTATTTCAATCATGTAAAATACATCATCCTCTCTACCAATAACCGGGTCCAACTTACCGACTATTGCATCACGTGTTAAGTTGGTTGCGTACTTCTCTAAAACACTCTCTGAATGATCGACTACATCCGTGTTGTTGTCATTGGTACCTCCGGAGGAATGTCTTTGCTTTGTTTTCTTTCTGCCTTTACTTGGTGTTGGTACTATTCTGCTGTATATATCTTCATATAGAATATCTACATCAATGTTTCTTAGTTTGAATAAATTGTTACCACTACCGCTATCACTTACAAGAATGCTTAACAATAGGTGATCTATATCAACCAATGTTACATCCATTTCACGAGCAATGTTACTAGCATAAGATATCATTTTCACGACTCTGCCACTCATCTCAATATCCTCAATCTCAGGGTGTTTTGGTCCCTTATACTTACCTAGATTAGATATTACAAAAGATTTGAACTCATCAATATCTATACGATGTACATCTCTCATAATCTTTATACTCTTGGGGAGCCTTTCACTCTCTACTATACCCAACAATACATGTTCGGTAGTTATAAAATCGTGTTTATAATCCCGGGCTAAGCGTTTGGCATGCATCATGACTCTGCGACCACCGGCAGATAATTCTGGTTGTTCATTCATAGACATATATATTTATAAAAGATTATAATCTTTGTTGTTGACATATGCAACATATGTTCGTATAATATGTTTATGGTAATTAAAGTTTCACACGAGAGTCCTATATCAGTACTAGAACATTCATTAACGTATAACGATTATGCATATGCACTGGTACATCTGTTTGAGACGCACCCTAGATATTATGATTTTTTTAAAAATCTATCTGAATGCTCAGATATACCAGTACTATTGGACAATAGCATTTTTGAATTAAAAACCGCTTTTGATCCTAAAAAGTATGCAAAGTGGATTGGTTTGTTGAATCCTAACTATTATATAGTACCTGATGTCCTGGAGGATAGTGAAGGTACGATAGATGCATGGAAAAACTGGATGATAGAGCATACAGACAATAGCCATGCATTAGGTGACGGTGCACTAAAGATAGGTGTTGTACAGGGTCGTGACTGGAATGATCTTGTGGAATGCTACAAGTTCATGGCTGATAATGCAGAATATATTGCTATCAGTTTTGATTACTCATACTATCAACACACTGGATATTGTGCAAACACATCAACCCCACCCCGTTTAGCTAAAATGAAATCCGGGAGGATTAGATTCATAAGACAATTAATTGATGAAGGTATATGGTGTTGGGACAAGCCTCACCACTTGCTAGGTTGTAGTATCGCTAGTGAGTTTAGATGGTATGTCGATAACAACGTATACAACATTAAGAGTTGTGACACAAGTAATCCAGTTGTTGCTGCGATAAAAGGGTATAGATATAATGAGGAGTTTGGTTTATGCCATAAACCTAAAACGCTATTAGCAGAGCTAATTGATCACGAGATGACAGACAGTCAATTAGAGGATTTAGAATACAATACTAAAATGTTCAAGAAAATTATAAAAAGATAATGTTATTAAATAATAAAAAGTGGGTGGCGTTCTTTAGCCATACAGGTAATGAGATTTACAATATATCAAAATCAATTGGAAGGTTCCCGGATAGGGTTGTTACAAATAACTCACCAGACAGTGAACATATTAACAAGAAGTTACTAAGCAAGGTTGATGTTGTATATACAAGAGATAAGCCAGATGAAGAGGATTATAATAGAGTTATCTGGAATGATAGTGTTGTAACATTACATGGATGGATGAGAATTATACCTAAACGTGTTTGTAAAGATTTCGATATGTATAATTTACATCCTGGATTAATATCTAAATATCCGGAGTTGAAAGGAGCTGATCCTCAAAAACGAATATACAATTCAACAAAAACATACAAAGAGGTAGGGTGCGTTATACACAAGGTGACCGGTAAAGTCGACTCCGGTAAGATTTTGTTTGAAAGGAGCACGTTTAACCACTACTCCGGAGAGGATATGTTAATTGAGGCACTACATGACATAGCTGGAGATATGTGGGTTGATTTTTTAGATTCGGATTATGAAATTGTTTAAGATAGATAGAGAGAGTAAGATATCTGTAGGTAGTGTGATTAAGTGTAGACAGAGCGGAAAACAGATAGTAGGTGAAGTTACAAGCATCCTACAGGGTGTTAATGAAAAATTAGAGATAATACAGTATGACAAAAGGCTCAAGCCGATGTTTAGTAATAATCAATCATATAAGAGAAGAGTCGTGCTAGCTGACAAGTGTAAGATCATTGATGTTAATTTTAAATTTAAAACTGATAAGGATTTTGAACTAGGTGATATTGTTCTATTAAAACGAGGCATAAGAAAAAAATATGGTATAATCATAGGTTTTCATCATCCGGATGGTCTCATGACTAAATCATATGAGATAGGTTATAATGGTGTGGATATCATTGATTGTGTTGAAGTTAATAAGAGAACATTGCAGCGCAAGAGAGTATTAACAGGTGAATTAAAAAGGTTCGAGTCCCTGGGAAGCAATTTAATTAAGTGTGAGATTGATTTGTGGCATCGTAACGGTCCAAAGATTTTATAATTATGGCACCGTGGAGAAATCTAAACACAAAAGGTAGAATATTAATAATTGCCTGTCTATTCAACATGTGGGTAGCTGTTGTACTGGCGATGGATGGTTTATGGGAATCGACATTTTCTGTCTTTATAGCCGCAATATGTGGTATACTTTCATTCAAGCGTAGGTATCAACAGTTAGATGCGAGAGATATAAATGACAGAAGATAAGAATAGAAAATTCACCACCGGTGCCCAACGTGATAGTGGTGACAATAAACTTAGAATGAGTCTTGTACCAGGAGATGAGCTGGAGCGTGTAATGCAACGATACCTAGATGGTGCAGAAAAATATGGAGAAAACAACTGGACCAAAGGCATGCCGTTGAGTGTATATTATGATAGTGCGATGAGACACTTATTATCATGGTGGGAGTGTGATGATAAGGAAGACCACGCGGCTGCAGTTGTTTGGAATATAATGTGCGCCATGTGGACTGAAAAAAATAAAAAAAGATTGGATGATAGGTTGAATTACCCTAGCAAATAGACTATAATGATAATATGTTAATAGGTTTTACAGGAGCTCAATCAACTGGAAAGACTACATTATTAAATAAATGTAAGTCTCAATTTAATAATAATTGGAGTTTTGTTGATGAGGTCACCCGTAAAGTGCTACGTAAAGGTCATAAGATCAATCTAAACGGTGATAATATAACTCAATTACTCATCCTAAATGAACACCTACAGAACCATATCAGACTTGATGACTGCATTCTAGATAGATGTATTTTAGATGGATATGTGTATAGCTGTTGTTTGAACAGAAGAGGGTTGATTGATAACTGGGTTTGTGAGTATGCGTGCAAGATGTTAACAGAGCTTGTCACTAATTTAGATATAATATTTTACACAGAACCTAGTGACGTCAAGTTAGTGGATGATGGTACTAGAAGTATTGATCCAAATTTCCGAAAGGAGATTATCGATAGGTATGAAGAGCTATTCAATGAAAAATATTTCTGGCAACCACGTGTAGTGAGGTTATATGGAGATGTTGAAGAGAGAATGGAAACAATTAATTTTAAAATAAATGAATACAACAATATTAGACAACAGCAGAATAACGAAACACTTAGGGCAAACGTCTGAGTATAAAGATCAATATGATCCTAGACTATTGGTAAGTGAACCTAGGTCGAATAACAGAAAGCATTTAAGTATCAGTGATGGTGACTTACCGTTCGTAGGTTATGATACGTGGAATGCTTATGAGGTTAGTGGATTGACCAATAATGGTCTTCCAGTGGCAGGAGTCGCAAAAGTAGTATATCCGGCTGATAGTAAGTTTATTGTAGAGAGTAAGAGTATCAAGCTCTATTTCAATTCATTCAACATGTTTAAGTGTGGAGACCAACCGGTAGATGTGTTGGACTTTATTGATAAAAAAGCATCAGAGGATTTATCAGCACTACTACAAACAACAGTACATGTACACACTCACCCAGCAGACTTCATATCCAATGGAGAACAAGTTATAGACCGGTTTAAATATAAGACATTAGAGTGTATGTTCACACAAGAGGAACTATGCAAGATGACGCTGGATACATATACTGAGACGCCTGAGCTGCTTGATCTTGAGGATATCTCTACTGAACCGGTAGAATCTTCTATAGTTAGATGGCATAGTAGTCTGTTAAAGAGTAACTGTCGTGTCACAAGCCAACCGGATTGGGGAGATGTTTATGTGATGTATAAGGGACAAACTCACGTCACATCAGAGAGCCTATTAAAATATATAGTATCATTTCGTGATGAGTGTCACTTTCATGAGGAGATATGTGAGACTATATATAAAAGACTGCAGGATGTGCTCAGTCCAGAAGAACTAGTAGTTACATGTTTATACGCAAGGCGTGGTGGTATTGATATCAATCCGGTGAGAGCATCAAACAATGCACTGATTGCCCGGGAGTGTCAAGATTTAATTGATCCTTTTGTAATGCACGTTAAGACAGCCAAGCAATAAAGACAAAAAAAACGACTCAACAGCATCACCTGTAAGAGTCGAAAAAGTTTTTTTATCGCCGGGTGTATCATTTCACCGGCTTGAGACATCTGTTAGATTATCCGAAGTACACCGACTGAGTGCCGGGTGTGAACGAATCACCGAGATTTTTGATCACGATTACGTGGTAATAAAGATCTGCTCCGAAGATGTTGTCAACAACACCATATCTGGTCAAAAGACCAACACGAGGAGCGAAATCATTAGGACCAACAGTCCTCTGTACCATCACTGGGATGTACGGGCAATAAATGATACCTGTGTCATAAAACTCAGGTCCTTTATAGCCAAGGAGGATGTATTCCATGCGAGAAGTACGGCCTGATAGAGTTGCATCTTCAAACTGTGCTTCTGTGCGTGTGTCGCGATAGACGTTAAACCTTCCACCGAGATTACCAACACGAGCAATACCAACTGGTTGCGTGTTGACGTTGCCTTGAACTTGCATCCACTGGAACTCAGGGAGCATTTCAAGAATCGCACAAACGCGTGGAGTAGCAACTAAAAAGTTAGCAGCACCACGACGATTGCGGATAGCGATACGATTCGCTTCAACAATAATCTTAGCATAAAGGTCACGATTACGTTCGGCCATCCAGCGGCCATCTGCACTAGCAGGGCTCCAGGTGCTAACACCTTTACCTGCTCCAGCATTGGCTGCCACTTGAACCATTCTCATGAGCATTTCACGGTCGATTTCAGCCTGAATTTCATACGACATAGCGTTTGTTAATTCAGTGTCAATATCGATCCCGTTCATGTTCTTGAGGTCTTGTTCAAGTTCAACGCTCCAACGAGCTGCTAACCTACGAGTACCGGCTTCAACAGCAGTCTTTTCAAATTGAACGACCATCTGTGGGATGTTACCGGTTAGTTCGTAATCAGCGAGGGCTTTTGCGACACCTGCGTCATTATCAATGAAGTCAATTCCAAGGCTGTCTGCACCACTTAAAGCGGCGGAGCTAGCTCCGGTGAATCGAGTATCAAGTGTTTGATACCCTACTTCGTTTGAATCATTCTGACGAGGTTGACCGTCGTTACCACGAGTTGATGGACCGTCAAATGGTGCATGTCCGTCAATGCCGGATGAACCAAGACTGTCTGTCTCATAGCGATAACGCATAGCAAAAGCAAGTCCTACTGGACCACTCATGGGCTGAACGCCTACGATCTCATTAGTGATAAGTTCAGGGAATGTACGTCGAATCATTGGTATCAAGATCTTAGGGAGACGATGGTCTCCGCTAGCGTATGAATCTCCGGGTCCTCCAGGGGCACTTCCTCCGATGCTATTAGCACCAGTGAAACCCGCGGCACCTCCAAGTGATCCTCCACCATATGAATTCTCTCTCAAACACCAGTTCTCTTGATTTTCCAAGAGAATAGCAGTATTTAGTCGAGAATGATCATCGGTGATTGCCTTGACATTATCTGAGCTGTAATCCAATACTGGAGCCCATTTGTCAAGAAGCACGCCTGCACGTTCTTGATCGATGTATGATTGCGATGGTTTTACCTGTGACATATTTCTAATGTTCCTATTTCTAATTAACTCAGGCTAATGCCTCAACATAGATTACCACCGGGTGAGTTCACCCATGTAGTTATCAAAAAGTCCTTTGTCCTGTCTGTTGTCAGGCTCTGTTTGTTTGATCTGTTGCTCTACACTCTCTTGAACAACTGTCTTTTTCTCTCTAGCAACTCGATCTGATATACGCTTACCGGTTGTTGCTTCTTGTTTTAACTCATCTAACTTCTCTTGCTCAGTCTTTTCAAACATCTCTAACGTGTAGTTGAAGTTCTCATTGATGAAGTTAACACTCTTGCCTTGCATTACTCTATACATGTGTCTCTTTTTAGCTGTTGGTAGACCGTCAGTTAATCTCTCTAACGCTAGATGTGATTCTTTAGCGTTTAAGGATTCCTTTAGGATTTTATTTTCTTCTGCTAAATCTTTAGCACGGTGGCTTGCCTCATCAATTTGCCGCTTACCGTCAATCACTGCAGAACGTACCTGTTCATTAGCCATGGCATTATCAATGCTTAGCGCTTTGCGCATGCTCTCTAATACACCGTACGCATGTTTGTTTTTAACAGCCTCTTGTATATCCTCAGCTGGTATCGTTTTCTCGATATATAAATCTAAGTAGTTGCTTATATTGTCAACCAAACCTTCTTTAAATACTTTAGCATCACCATCAATTTCTCCGCGGAATTTTTCTACTAAACTCTTAAGCTTCTGTGTGTGATTCTTATCAATAGCATTAACAACTTTATTAAGCTTTGATGTATGGTCAGTATCAATTGCTTCTAACAATTTCTCTAACTTAACGGCATGCTCTTCATCTTGCTCTACAAGAGCCTTCTCAACACGTAATTGGGCTAACTCCTCAGACTTAGTATTTACTGATTCAGTGAAGGCTTGCTCGATTACTTCTAGGGTTTCCTCTGAAAGCACATCGCTTGCCACCTTTTTAAGTTGTTCGGTTATATGATTATTGCTCATCTTTAAAGATATTTATGTTTTTGTACCTACTTATTTTATTAATCAGCTTACTTTCTATTGTTTTCTTTAGATGATCGTTGGCGGACGCGTAGTTTTTTTCACCTAATCTCTGTATAAATTTCGCGATGTTAGTATGTTCACTATTTTTTTTCATTATTATATTTTGTTTTTTATTTTATCTAAAAATGATATGATGTTCTCTTTTATATATTCCTCAACATCCTTTTTTGGTAGGTTACTCAATCCATTCTCTAAACTTTCATATGCTTCAACATAATCACCGTATGTATTTAATACATATTGTTTACTCTCTAGAATACCATTTACAAACGCTTCACCGAAACTCGGATCAGCAACACAGTCGATCGCGACTAGTCTCATGTCTTGTACTCTGCTTGCATCATTACTACCTTCCATTGGTACCAATTTTCCCAAACTTCTTGTACTCATACCAACACTACAACCATCTCTAATTAAAGATCGTACTATCATACCGCTTGGTGTAGATAATACTTTTGATTTTCCAATATACACATTCGGGTTATCACTTGAAGAACTGAGCTCTGTTACTAGGTGACATGCGCGTTCGAGATCAACATCAGCACTAGTTGGGTGATTTAGTTCACCTAATGCACGTTTGGTGTTTATCATTTGTTCATGATACCTCTTAACCTCGGTTGCCATCTCTTTAGGACAGTAACTTCTCTTATTTTTATTCACACCTTCAGCCATAGCGTATGGTCCTTTTATATAAATATTAGGCTCTGAGTTACTGTTTTTTTCCTCGATTATATATTCAAATTCCGAGGGATCGCTCGTCTCTATTAATAGTTTAGCATGCATTGTCTAAAGTATTTATTCAAGAGCGCTGTATTTCTACTGTCTAATGCTTTGGTATTTTTTGTACATGTACGAGCAATTGTGAGTGCTTCCTACATTCCATGTAAAATATCTACTATAAACTCTCATTATCTAGTAAATATATTGAACTCTTTTTCTGTTATTATTTGAAACTTGTAACCATTTTTATCTGCCCATTTTCTAGCTGACTCCCATTTAGCTTTATTTACAGACCATGTCACATTTTCATATATCACTGTAGTCTGTTTTTTGTTCCCATGATTTTTTGGAGGTCGTGTTTGTTTGTATGGTTTAATCTCTATCAAATATTTAACCAGGTTACCACTCTCTCGAATATGCACAACGTTATCTACAATATATTTATGTAGCTTACCATCCACTGGTGATATATATGGTATATATACAGTCTCGCTAGACCAGCTCTCAACATACGGATTTTTGTCACACCACTTAAAAAACTTGAGTTCCCAACTACTTAAATATCTAGGATATTTTGCACCCTTATATTTTAAGTTATTGACTGGTTTATATATACCTTGCCGGTATTCTTTATATTTTTTAAAAGGCTTTTTTTTAATTTCTCTTACCCCCGGAATATATTTCTGCATGCCCCTCTTGTACTAATATATCATTTAAACTATATGAGTCAAAATCCTTCTCAAACAATATACCAATGCATCTCCCAAATTTGCCTTGGTCCATGGACTTTAGATACAATTCTCCTTGCTGTTCATCTACCAACTCCTGTAACCGGTTCTTAGCAGCAATACCCTTGATTTTCTCATCCTTATCTCTAGTTCTACACTCCGGAGTGTTTATTCCATGTAACCTTATCCTCTTGTTGAGTGTTAAATTGAATCCGAGGTCAATCTCAGCATCCACTGTATCACCATCCACGACACGTGTTATTTTTATTTTAAATATATAGTCCATATTAACCTACAAAGAAGAGTGGAGGTTGACCGTCACCAAACCCAGGTACACCTTCATATAACTTCTGTTCTAATTTCTCTTTCTCAGCATTTCCCTCTGATAGTAGTTCACTGTAATTAGGAGACCCACCACCAAATAAATTGGTCCCACTATATTTTCCTCGTATTCTACCAATTATAATCTTTGTTAATGCAAGTGCATATTGATACACCCATTGCTCACTAACTAACTCACATACTGGCCTCTCGACATAAGCTCCTACAATCCCATAAAAATGTGTCCTTCTGGAACCTCCACCTGGCTCCGGTGTTAAGTATAGTGTTTGTGTTCTGTCGTTGAATCTGTAATAATAATCCTGACTCAAAAGTTTGCGTCTCATGTCTAACCAATTTTTTAATGTGAACCAGCTAATCAAATCAAACCCATACTTACCTAACGCATAACTAAAATACGTTTGTTGAGCTAATGTTTGCTCTATTGTAAATAAAGTATTAATACCAGAAGAACTTCCCTCTTCAAATGCGAATATATCGACAACTTTTCTATAATTGTCCGTTAGATAATCATACCCTTTCATGTTAGGCTTACCATCCTGATAGGATACCGCGAAGTTCTTCGGGCTCTCTCCGATTGCAGATGTACCAATTTCATATAACGAGTCATCGAACGTAGAATCCTCACTACTAGGGGTACTATGTGTTAATTGATCGGTTGCAGTAAACAAAACATCCATTCTCAACCCCTTGCCGGGCTTATATAGTTTGGAGTTGAATGTTAGAAATTCTTCTGTATATCCAGCGAACTTACTGAACATTTCTATCGCGATGCTTATATTTTCAAAAACTTGATTCTGGTGAGCTTCAACATTCACTTGAGGGTATCCCAATGTATATGCAATCCTAGTAGCTAATTTTTCATATGAATCAACTATAGGGCTTAAGTTTGTACTATAGAATGCACTTAGCGGCTTTACCGGGGTACCATCTCCACTCATTGTGCATCTGTTACTCCTATAATTATACCGTTTTCAATATGCAGAATATTACCACCTACATTAACATCCTGTGTAATACCCAATTTACCAGCGGTTGAAAACATAGAACTATTAACGCGGGTTGTGTTAATAGTACCAGTTACTGTCTGATCACCGTTAACTACCTGATCACCGTTGATGTTTGTGTTGATTGAGAATATATCATGTAATTCAACACCTCCGGAAAGAATTTTTGCAGTTGTGTTTAGATCTCCTGTTAATTCATCTCCACTAACGTTCACAAACGCACTAGTACTTGAATTCCATCTATTAATATCATCTTGTGCAACCCACTTGTTGTCTTGATCTACATCAGAGATATCATCAGTTGATATAATGACATTAGGACCAAATTCACCATTAACAGTATTGACACTAGCAGCCGGTACAGCTAACTTATTGTACTGTGTGTATGTTTTTGTCGCGACATCATAAACACCATCAGGATCCTTTACCATGGCGATCAGATTATCGTATGATGACTGTACAACTACAATATCACCTGGTTGAATCCCTGTACCTGGGCTCAAAATTTCCACATCACTTGGAGCTTGTACTGTATGGACTCTTGTTATTGAAAGCTCTGGTATTTGACTTGTCTCTAATTTACCATTTATATCCAATACTGCCCAATTAGCACTATTCGTTTTAACAGTTGTTGTGACATTATCAAGTCCGTCAGATATAGACGTCACGTCGGTATGGTCAGCCCAGTTAGCGCTGTTAGTTCTGACAGTTGTTGTAACATTGTCAAGACCGTTGGTGATGTCAGTAACATCTGTATGGTCAGCCCAGTTAGCGCTGTTAGTATGTACTGTCGTTGTTAAGTCAGTAACATCTGTATGGTCAGCCCAGTTAGCGCTGTTAGTTCTGACGGTTGTAGTTAGATCCGTAACATCTGTTTGTTCTGCCCA
>ERZ1046876.475-NODE-475-length-30591-cov-7.036121_pt1 | contig 30591 bp, 28 predicted proteins | sample MGYA00383094_ERZ1046876 | MGnify/ENA primary metagenome ERZ1046876 (study PRJEB29581, sample SAMEA5548364) | metagenome | biome: marine; feature: coastal; material: water | depth 50 m | study: Short-term variability in the microbial, nano- and picoplankton...
GATACCTTGATGAATTTCTCTAGCTCTAAAATCGTGCCACCAGAAACCATTCCATAATCTATTTTTCCTGGGCAGCAATAAATTCGAACATATCAATTTTCAAGAGATCTTCGGGCGACCAGTATCCTACTTTGTTATGAATTGTTCAAAAAGCACCATACCCCCCATTATTTCGTGGAAGTTTGCAACGCAGTTTTAAAATGTGAGTGTCAAAGGGGCCTCAAGATAGATTACAGAGATCAGATTCCGGCTCAGACCTTCACAAATGAGTGTGTAAGGCCAGTATTTAACGGATAGTTCTCAAGGCATTTTGAGGTCGTGAAGGCAGCAAACCTTTATCCTGTTGTTCTTAGACCACTCGCAATCGCATTAACTACCAAAAGCATGCGCTCGATTCGTTCTGGTTGGTCTCTATCCTCTTGCCGAAATTCCTGAAGCAGGCGAATTTGTTGTCCATGCAGGAGTCCCAGGGCATCTTCTCTAGCCTGTAGGGTTTTCCAGAATCGCGGACGCCTTTGCTGTAAAGTTCCCTGGAAAATGAAGTTAAAATGTTCCTCTGCTAGGTTTCTTTCTGCTAAAATTTTTCCCAACATAAGTAGCCGTAAGTTCTCGTCTTCGACCAATCCAGCATATGCTTTCATCCACTTAGGATCTGAACTGGCAAGGCTACTTTCTGCATTGTAAAAAACATAGCGTAAAAAAGAACTTTGCTCGACTAGTTTGGGTAGTTGAGCAAACAGAGTGGGATAGTAAGTTTTTAACTCCTCCAAACCTGTACCGACTCCATACCATCCGGGAAGGTAGTATCGGGACTGATTCCAGCTAAAGACCCACGGGATAGCACGGAGATCCTGCAGGCTCGTCTGACCGGTTCTGCGACTCGGACGGGAACCAATACGACTGCGTTCAATCGCATCAATCGGAGTCGCTTGACGGTAAAACTGTACGAAACCATCGGTTTCCAGAAGCTCGCGATATGCAAGGCGTGAAGACTTGGCTAGGCAGTCCATAACAGAAGTGATCTGCTTAGAATCTCCACTCTTTGATGTCAACATTTGGGCACCTAGTGAACCGGCAAGCAATGTTTCTAAATTAGATGAGGCAGTGGTAGCTGTATTAAACTTTTGTCCGATGACTTCCCCTTGTTCGGTTATACGCAAACCACCCTTTAATGAGCCAGCTGGCAGTGCCTCCAAAAAACGATGGGTTGGGCCTGCTCCGCGACCTACAGTACCTCCGCGCCCATGAAAAAAGGTTAGTGATACCCCACAATCACTCCCAATAACCAATAATCTTTTCTGAGCCCTTTGTAAGGCCCACTGACTGGCAATAATTCCAGTATCCTTGTTGCTGTCACTGTACCCAAGCATGACAACCTGCGATGCTGTTATGCCCTGTTTTTTCATGCTAGCCTGCGCGCATGAATGGTTTAAGAATTCAGAGATGATTTTTGGGGCGGCTTCTAGGTCTTCGTAAGTTTCAAAGAGTGGTACAACTGGCAATGCACAGGTCATTTTCCCATCGATCATTTGAGTGAGACCCACTTCCTTGCCAAGTACATAAACGACTAGCAAATCAGCTACAGTACGAGTCATACTCACCACAAGGCAACCTAGCCCTTCCGCACCCTTTTTATCAATTTGATCGACTAATTCAGAAAAAGTGGCCCTGACTTCTTCAGCCTCTGGTGGGAGAGCCATGGAAGTATGTGTCATCGGTCTGGGGTGACTCAGTTCCTGATTTAAAAAAAGTAGTTTCTTTTCGAGAGACCATGTACCAAAATTCTGTCCATCTCTAATTCCAGCTGCTTCCATCATTTGACTAAGAGCCAAATCATATGCCGCACTGTTTTGCCTTACATCAAGACGGGCTAGATGAAGGCCGAAACTATTGACTAAACGCAATACTGGGCGAACATATAAGTCCATCGTTCTAAGAGCTCCTGCATCTTCCAAGCTTTTAATGAGTAGTTCAAGGTTTTCCCTCAATAAGGCGACTCCTTCGTGTAAGCGTTGAGCCACGCCTTGAACAAATACTTTCCAGGGTTCTGCTGTATCTTCAGGGATACCCCACTCTTTTAAGCGCTTAAGCAATGCTTGGGGTGCTTCCAGTCCAGCCCGACTGAATGCCAACCTTTGTCCTAGCTCGTGGAGACGTGTACCAATGACTTCTCGGGCACCCTTATTTAAAGTGTTTAGCGTATTATGGGTAACCTCAGCAGTCACTTTTGGATGACCATCACGATCTCCTCCCACCCAAGAACCAAAAACCAGAGAAGGAAGTTCGTTATCCATCAATGGTTTAGACTCTGGCCAAACTGTTCTCCAGGCATGCCTCAAGCGATCATCTAAATTGGTAAAGACAACGGGAAAAACTTGTTTTAAGTAATAGGAAAGGTTTTCCAACTCATTTTCCACCTCAGGTTTACGGGAGAAAATTTCACCGGTTAGCCAAAGTCGCTCCAATACTGCTTGCAAAGAACGGTTACAAAAGCTTTGCTCGTAAGAAGTTTCTACTGCGTCCCTTTTACGCATTAAACGGACAATTTCACGGTGTAATCCGAGCACTGCCCACCTTTTGGCTTCGGTAGGATGCTTTGTGAAAACAGGCTCCACTCGTACCAAAGGAAGTTTCTCTCGTATCTGAGTTTCGGTAAAGCCTGCACCTTTCAATTGCTGGAGGTACTGCCCCCAATGCCCAGGCTCAGTATCTCCACCAAGTTCTTTCTCCCGCAATCTGGCACTTCTGCCTGCACCGTGTTCTTCGGCAAGATTGAGTAATTGAAAATAAAAAGAGATAGCTTGTATGGTTTGAGGATCAAGCTCACCTTCTTGTTTTGAGAAATTTCTTTCTCTTAAAAGAGAGGCAGCGTTAGAAAAGCCAATCGTTTCCAACACCATTGAAAAAGATTCAACGAGGAATTTATGATCGTTAGCAACTTGTTCCAATCCAGATTCTATAGTTTTTTCATAAACAAGTTGGTTTTTTGGAGTATTTTTTTTCATCAATAATTGTCCCACCTATATCATGAGGTGTTCGTGACAAGCGACATCAATTTAACTCTTTCAAATTTAGTCTTACAGCAACATTGATAAGTATGTTCTTCTAGATGTGATTTATGCTGAATGACTAAATTCCGCTTCATGATGTGGTGTTAAGGAGTCGGATATCTTTTAATAAGTTGGAGATATCTACCCGATGAGGTTTAGCAATTATTTATCAACCGAAAAAGTATAACACATTGGATTATTCTTGAAGTTGATTTAGATGAAACCTTAATAAATAATAGTATATAAAATTATCGAGAACTTAAAAGATATCTAAGAAATGACTAAAGATAAAAAGGTAAATATTTGTATTTAAATGTGCGTACTAATATATGTAATTATTATGCTTTATTTTTTCTCAAAAACTAAAGTCGTAAGGCGTTGAACCTTAGGTATACTGCAAGTTAGCTGCCCTTCTTCGTCAACGATCAACATTTCCTCCTCATATCTAGAGTTTTTTCTGTAACCTGTTGTCGTCTCCACATCTTCTGTTGTCCATCGAACTCGTATTTTGTCACCAATAGTAAATCCTTCTCCTGTAAATTTGTTGTCTCTATTATATCGGTTTCCGTTTTGTATAGTAGCGGGGAAAGAAATAGTTATATCTTGAGACTCTTGGCCTGGATCTCTTTTTGCTAATAAGATAATGAATCTCTTTTTGGTTCTGTCATATGAGCTCATTCTCATAAATTCATCGGAATGATTTTCTTTGAAAATAATGTCATTACCTTCTTCGTCTGCTATGGTGTGATGTATGCATTCATTTTGTCCCGCAGACAATTGTGCAAACCAGCGCCAAATATAATAGTGTGTATGGTTTGGGTCATCTGGAACAGCATACGAGGCACCAAATTCGTTGCCGTTAAATGAAGAGGAATTGTTTTGAATAATAAGTTTCTTATCGCTACCGGTGATGTTTAGTTTCCGGGTCGCAATGCTTGGTCCACCTGTGAAGTTATGATTTAACTTTTCTCCCAAAAGTGCGAGTTGTCCGTTGTAGTCCAATCGTTTTGTTAGCCCCATAGACCAGGCACTGTGATTGTCTGACCATGGAAGATTTGTTAAACTTAACCCCCGCTGGATGCACTCTCCCAAAATGCGGAGTGTTGATTCTACAGTGTCTCCGCTTCCCTCGGGTCCATGAGGCGTCCGCTCGCCATCCCAACAGATCCAGCTTTCCGCAGCAACTAATCCTTTGTCATTATATCCTTCTTCGTTGAGTCTCTGTTTCATATAGTCGAGTTGATCCCATACCGAACTTACCCAAGTGAGAAGTCCACCTCCCCAACCATTATTAAAGTCGCTTAGATTAACCGCAAAATTGTCAATTAGATCCATAAGTTCAGGGTAATCCAATTGAATATCGTACCATTTTTTGCAATTGCGTGATGGCGACAATCCTGCGGTTGAAACTATCTTCATATCCCCTGTTTGGTTTGTGTAGTCTCGAATTGCTCGTGTTGCCGGTAGCATAAATAAATTGATTAACTCATCCCATGTTCCTTCCCAATATTTAGGATGATTGGCTTCGTGAAAGATTGAATAGTAATCAACATCTTCACCAAACCACTCCACGGTAGCTTTAACCATATTATAAATTGCCTGGTCATTCGGTGGTATTTTATTAAAATCGGAATAAGTTTTTCCCCCATTCATCCACAAGGGTACTTGCCATAAAACCAGTTCGGTCTTTATCCCTCTCATTTTACACAACTTTATCGCGTGTCGGATAGCCAATGCTTCTTTGGATGGATATTTATGATAGTCTAAATTTTTTTCTTCTGGAAGGGCGTGAAGTGACATGTACCAAAAGCTTGCATAACTGGCTACTTTACCAATTTCTCTGTTAATATCCGCTTCAGAGCTTTTGGGGCGATCTGTGTAAGGTTGCCATCGGAATCCCACATGTAAGTGATTCTTTGTTATTTCGTAGGTAGTAGGAGGGTTTGCACTCTCAAATAAATACGAAAATCCCGGTCCAATCCGGATTTTTTTTGATATAAAATCATTTTGAACAGGGAATAAATTGGTCAGAATGGTTACTGTGGAAAAAATGATTAAAAAAGTACGCATATAAAATTTAATATGAAGTAAGTAAGTTTAGCACAAGTACAAGCTTTTCATGGGCAATGAAATTTTAGAAACAGAATTTATTGATACTGTTTTACTTGTAGCTGTGTTCCTAGATTTTAAAAGTTTAATGAAGAGTATTAATTTTAAAAATTACCTAAAGTCATTTACATTGTTTTCTCAAGTCTGTATATTTTTTATATTTAGACATAATATTATGTAAAACTCTGAATAATAATGGATAACAAAAAAATAATAAAATCTCTACAAGAGAAGTACATAGATTTATTTGATAATAGTGAAGCAAAGTTTACGCTTTTCTGCAGGTCCTTGAATAATGATATTAAAATGTTAAAACTTCAGCTCAAGTTACTCCGGAAGCAGCGAGAAAATGAAACTTATGTATTTAGAAATTTTGAGTTCTGGAAACTTATTTTAGAAAATTTTCCAAAGACAAACTTTCCAAATAATGATGGGAGGCCCCGCTATTTTTATAAAAAAAATGGAAGGATTTGCTTTAGGTTTAAGTTTTTTGTTTCGGATATGTTGGAAGCAAAGGCGATGCTTGATTGCCCGGGAAACCCTCGATCTAGATATTCGATGTTAAAGTCTGAGCTTCTTAAATATCTACAGTCTGAAAAAAAGCGTAACATCCAACCAATATCAGAAAAGCCTATAAAGTTAGTGGTCGATAAAAAGAATCCAAATACAAGAAGTGAAAGTTTGTTATCAAATCGTTGGGATAGTTGGATGAAAAGCTAGTTATTTTAGTTTGTATTTAGATAAATATTTTATTAATTAGAGACTAAATTTTACATTAACCATTGTTAAGCAATAAATAACGATACAATAATTTATTGTATTAAATTCGTATTTTTTGTCAAAATATTTGTAAAGTATTTCTTAATAATTTTTTTATTGTCCAAAAAAATAAACAAGTTTTTTTATTAATTTTGAGATTATTATTTGGGTAATCTGCTTTATTTGCTAATTACTAATCATGGATATTTCATCACTTGATAAAATCAAACACCAGCTTGAGCACCATGAGATTTTCAACCGTATTAATTCTCTTTGTGAACTAAAGATTTTCATGGAGCATCATGCTTACGCTGTTTGGGATTTCATGTCGTTGCTTAAAAAACTTCAGATTGATCTTGTTCCGAGCGGTTCACCATGGCTCCCGAACCCTAATGGTCTTCTTGTGCGATTCATTAATGAAATTGTTATGGAGGAAGAATCTGATGTTTCTTTTTCCTCCACAAGTGTGACATCATACTCAAGTCATTTTGAAATTTATTTGAGATCTATGAGAGAGGTTAATTGTTCTACATCCCAAATAGAATCTTTTTTGGACCATGTTAGAAAAGATGGAATAGAATTTTCGTTAAAGCTAGATGATCTGCCTGAACCCTCTCGTTTATTTATGCAACATACTTTTGAGACTATTTCTCATGGTAAATCTCATGAAATTGCATCTTCATTTGCAATTGCCCGGGAGAGTGTTGTGCCTCTTATGTTCAAGCGAATACTTTCGCAAACGGAGTTAGACCCAAGGCAAGTGCCAGTTTTCAAGTATTATCTAGAAAGGCATGCAGTTTTAGACGGCGACCACCATGGACCAATGGCTCATCGTCTTCTCGAAAACTTATGTGATGGTGATCCCGACAAAGAGAATGAAGTAATTGCTCAGGCAGAGCGTAGTATACAAGAAAGAATTCAGTTTTGGGATGGTGTCTTGAATGCTCTCGATGCATAGGTTTGACAAGTTCTCAGGCTAACTCGATTTCGATTGTAAACTCATCCCGTGCTCCTGGTCCTACCGTACGAGTAGTTTTATTTTCGGTTGAATTGGGCGGAGACATCCATGGCTCTATACAATAATATGGTTCGTTTTTCTTAGTCCAAGATACGAATGTAAGTCGAGTCCCTGTTTCTGGTCCACCAACTTCAGAAATGCTTACGGTTTCTTCTCCGTTTAAAAGGGATATGTCTGCTTTTGGTGCAGACAACTCATAAAAAACATTATTGATTAGACTTAAATCACTGAGCTTTTGTTCTGGTACTTGATTATTCTTAGGTACCATCATACCACCCTTTTGATATTCATAAACTTTCTTGGCTTCGATTGATAGCTTATGATCAGATAAGGTTAATCCTTTTCTCCAAGGTATTTGGAAATAAGGGTGCAAGCCTGCTGACCATGGTAGTGGTCTTTGGCTCTCGTTTTCTAGTACCAAGCTGATTTGCAGTGTTAATTCCAAAAAGTGATATATGACAGTAAAGTTGTAATCAAAAGGGTAAAACTTCTTCATTTCTTGGGTTTGAATCATTTCCACTTCGAACCCTGATTTATCAATAGAACGTATTTCAAAATCTGCTTTATTGGCAAAGCCGTGCATAGGCATTTGCGCATGGCGACCGTCGGGCAATTTCCAATAATCCTGTTTCCCCTCAAGGTATGATTTGCCTGCAAAGGGAAATAGAATTGGGATTCCACCCCCAACCATATGAAACTCTTTATCCTTTATATCTTCAGGCCAATGAATGACATCGCGAACTGAGCCATCGCTCATATTGACATGCCAATTCAGTAATTGAGCCCCTTTTTCGGGGGATGCCAAAAAGGTAGAGGGACCGACATCCCAGCGCCTAATTTCATGGTTTTGATAGGTAATCTTTTCCATTACTTATGAATTGAAGTTTCTTTCGCATTTGCGCAATGCCAATTATAGCATTACATGACATTTAGAACTAATTCTCATGCTAATTTTTAAATCCCCACTCCTTCTCGGACTTTTTGTGTTGATCTTTATCAATCCAGTAAGAGCCGAAATCTCCTCCGTGCTTAATTACGACGGTAATGAGAGTATCAGTTCCGAAGGTAATTCTTCCCTAGAAAAGATGCATATTGCGTATGTAATTCCCGTAAAGGATCAAATTGGACCCCCCATTCTTGATATTTTCAGGCGTGGACTGAAAAATGCGATTAAGGAAAGAGCTGAAATTGTAATTTTGGACATGGATACACCGGGCGGAGAACTTGGGGTGACTTTGGAAATCATGGAAGAAATCATTGATAATCTGGAACGATTTAATGGAAAAATTATTACCTATGTGAATGACGAAGCAATTTCAGCAGGTGCCTACATAGCTATAGCATCTAGTGAAATTGCTTTTTCCCCGAAATCTCAAATTGGTGCAGCAGAGGCAGTTAGTGGTGGAGGCAGCAATATTGATTCTTCCATGAAGCGGAAAATCAATTCTTATTTAAAAGCAAAAATTAGGAACTATGCTGGAGATCATCGTTATCGATCTTTAGTTATGTCTGCGATGATGGATGCGAATGAAAGTTTGATTATCGAGGGTGATCCAATCAAAGCATCTGATGGTAGTATAATCAAAAAGAAGGGCGAGCTTCTTACTTTAACAGGTGAAGAAGCGTGCCAATTTTATGGCAGTCCCCCTGCACCCTTGCTAGGGTTTGGCGTTTTTGAGAATTACGAAGAAATTTTGATAAAGAAGTGGGGTCCCGGTAATTACAAGATCATAGAAATGAATATGAATTGGGCAGAAAAAGCAGGACTTTGGTTAAATGGGATCGCACCCCTTATATTAAGTATTGGGTTGGTATGTATATTCGTAGAGTTTAAGACTCCTGGCTTTGGGATTTTTGGCGTTTTGGGAATTATTTTGATCTTGGTCTTTTTTGGCTCAAAATATGTGGCGGGTCTTGCCGGCCAAGAAGAACTTATTGTCTTCTTGCTGGGTATATGCTTTATTTTAGTCGAAATTTTTCTGGTCCCAGGTTTTATTATTCCTGGGCTTATTGGATTCCTTATGATGATCGGTTCTATTTTTTGGGCAATGGTTGATATTTGGCCTACGCCTGACTTCTCCTGGAACTTTGAAGTTTTTCGTCTGCCTTTTTGGGAGCTTTTACAATCCTTGGGTATAGCGATTACAATTGGTGTTTTACTATCGATGGTACTTCCTAAAACTCCTTTATGGAATCGCTTAGTTTTGAGCGAAACGATAGGAAATTCTGCATCAAAATTTACTGCTTTAAAACCGCTTTTGAGTACAGAGGGAATGCACGGTGAGACCGTTTCAGAATTATTTCCATCTGGGCAGGTACAAATTAACGGTAAGCGTTATGAGGCCCGAGCCGTTCACGGTAGGATTGCAAAAGGGGAAAAAATTAAGGTTATTAAAATTGCTTCAATGGATTTAATTGTAGAAGAAATTTCCTCATGACCTTAATACTTGGTATTGTACTAATCAGCTACACTCTCATTGCATTTGAAGCAATTGTTCCTGGGGGATTACTTGGGATTCTTGGTTTCTTGGGATTGATCGTTGCTGCCTACTACTCCTTTTTAGAATTTGGGGGCTGGTTTGCACCTTCATTAACTTTTCTTTTGAGTGGATTGGGTGGGCTTACTTTGGTCTTTGTTGAGTTTAAGTGGTTATCCAAAAGTCCTCTTGGCCAAAACCTGTTTCTTGGAAAAATTGTTGATGGCACCAGCAACTCGTTAATACGGGCAGGAGATTTGCTTGGCTTTTCCGGACTTACTGTAACAGACCTTCATCCTGAGGGATTCGTGAAAGTCAATGATAAGGATTATGATGCGTATAGTGAAAGCGGTTTTTTACCCAAAGGAACAGAGGTAAAAGTTATTGGATTGGATGCTTTCAGAATTCGTGTGGAGAAAAAGGGTGTCGAGAAGAGTTGACCTTAGATCTCATTTTAACCATCAAGGTATCTTTCTTTAACCCTTATTATTATTATGTTTGAATGGATTATTATTGGATTACTCGTGGTCATCGGACTTGTCGTCACGTTGGTCATCATGTCGTTTTTCAACACTTGGCTGAAAGCTTTTCTCTCTAAGGCAACTGTCGGGTTTACTACTTTACTTGCTATGAGACTTCGGGGGGTTCCGGTTGGCCTAATTGTCGATGCCAGAATTACCGCCGTAAAGGCAGGTATTCCCATTGAAACTGACCAATTGGAAGCTCATTACCTTGCTGAAGGAAATGTAGTGCAAACTGTTCAAGCTTTGATTGCTGCGTCCAAGGCAAACATTATATTGGAATGGGATCGCGCCTGTGCAATTGATCTAGCAACGAGGGGAACAAGCAAATCAGTTTTGGAAGCGGTAAGAACATCTATAAATCCTAAAATCATTGATTGCGTGATAGAAGGACGCCAAACTATTGACGGTGTAGCTAAAGACGGCATACAAGTTAAAGTTAGGGCGAGGGTAACGGTTCGAAGTAATTTGGATAGATATGTAGGCAGTGCTCAGGAAGAAACAGTTATTGCGCGAGTTGGTGAGAGTATAGTTTCCACTATTGGCTCCTCAGAAAACTATAAAGTTGTTTTAGAAAATCCAAACTCCATCACCGAAAAAGTTTTGGATCGTGGACTTGATCAAGGAACAGCTTTCGAGATTCTCTCCATTGATATAGCAGATGTTGATTTAGGTGAAAATCGGGGGGCAGCCCTTCGTTCTTCTCAAGCTTCCGCCGACAAAGAGGTTGCTCAGGCTCAAGCCGAGATCAGGAGAGCAGCAGCCGTTGCTTTGGAGCAAGAAAATAAAGCAAAGGTTCAGGAAATGCAGGCAAAGTTAGTTGAAGCCGAATCCCAAATCCCACTTGCAATGGCAGAAGCGTTCAGAAGCGGCAATCTTGGTGTGATGGACTATTATCGCTTGAGAAATGTTGAAGCTGATACAGAAATGAGGGAAAGTATTTCTAAAGGGGTAGAATAAACCTTTAATTTGAATCGTAATTCATTCCGCAAATATGCAGGATCTTCCACTAGATACACTTTTAATAATTGGTCTAGTTATTGCTTCCTTTATTGGTAAACTAACCAAGAAAAAATCATCTGCACCGCAACCAAACCCAAAGAAAAAAGAGTTTGAACAGGAAGGTTCCGTAGAAGTTGGTGCTAGCTTAGAAAATGTGCTGAGAGAAGCCTGGCAGAATTTCAGCAACCCTTCGCAGGTTGATTCTCCTCCCAAAAGTGTTCCGGAAACTCCCCTTCCTTTTCCTGTAGAAAAAGCAAAGTATGAAGAAAATTTACTTGCGAAAAAAGAAGCTTCACAAGCTAACAAAAAAGATGAAGAACCTGTGTTTTCCTACAATCAAGCGGTAAAAAAGAAGAAATCCCTTGTGTCAATTACTGAGGATTTAAACAAGTCTAATCAATCTCTTCGTAAAGCATTTTTACTCAAAGAAATTCTCGATGAGCCGAGGTCGATTAGGAAGTCTTCTTTTTGATAATTATCTCCTCTTTTGCCTTCTTTACTTTTTTATCTTTTAAACTTTTATTCAATGCTTTGACCATGCATGCTTGATTCCAGTTGCATGTGTTTGGAAATCGGCATTCCTTAGCGGAGCAGGCATAGATTTCTCGTTTTCTTTTCATCAATTTAAGATATGGGTCTAAATGCCATGGGCAGATTTGTCATTCAAAGTATGATGATGAGCATCTTAATTTAAATCTTATTATCAATAAACTTTCACTCAGTTGTTGAAAAACTTTTGTTTTCATAGCAGGAATTAACGAGTCGAGTACCTTGAAGCATTGGAGTGATTACATGCAAATTCATAATTGAAATATGTTCATATTCACGCTGCCCCAATGTTTCCTCTCTGCTAGCTACAGCCAAAGAGTTATAAGATACTTTATTTTTAAGAAAGTTGATGAATTTTGATTAAAGCTATGTATCAAAAGCAAAACGCTCTTCTGTATTAAAGAGATTGTACTGCATAAGGACTCTGTGGTTAAGTGCTTGCAAGAATGAAAGGCAACTGATAAATGTATACGCTTTAAATTTTTCTACCCCTTGTAATCATCATGTCTGAACTAAGCGAATTTACTTTAAAGGTTTCCCCTCGAGAGAAATCTGGCAGCAATGCCTGCAAAAGCCTAAGGAATTCTGGTAAGATTCCTGTAATCCTTTACGGGAAAGCCATAAACAAACCTTACTCTGTGGATGATAAAGAAACGAGAATGCTTCTACGAAAGGCATCTGGTTCATCTTCCCTATTCAGACTTCTTGGTGACAACGGCGAGGATGAATTAGTTCTGATCAAAGACCTTCAGAAAGACCAAATTAAAGATCAAATTCTTCACATTGACTTCATACAAGTTACACGCGGCGAAGACCTGCAGACTAAAGTTCCGTTGGTTATTACTGGTGAAGCGGAGGGCGTGAAGAGCCAAGGTGGGATTCTTGAGGTTCTTTCAAGCGAGATTGAAATCAAATGTAGACCTAGTAACCTGCCCTCCCAAGTCATCTTGGACATTAGTGCTTTAGAGCTTGGTTCAAACTTACAAATTAAGGACCTTCCGAAAATTGATGATGTGGAGTATGTAGATTCTCCTGAGATGATTCTTGCTTCCTGTGTTGGCAGTGCAAGTGGTAGATCAGGAGCAGAAGATGAGGAAGATACGGAAGAAGACGCATCTGTTGAGGGCGAAAAAACCTCTGATACAGAAGATTCATAACAATCAAAGTAGTCTTTTGATCTCCCTATGAGCTGTGGCAAAATTCGGTATAATAGGTCTTGGCAATCCAGGTTCAAACTATACCCACACACGGCACAATATAGGATTCTGGTTCTTAGATGAGTTTGCGAAGCAAAACAATACCTCTTTCACGCAAGATAAAAAGTTCCGTGCAGATATTTGTAAGTTGGATTATGCAAACACCCACAAAATACTTCTTATCAAGCCAACTACCTTCATGAATAATTCAGGTAGTCGATTACCGTCGCTGCTGAAGCACAGTGGTTTTTTTGGATCCAACATTGTTGTGGTTCATGATGAGCTGACCCTACCATTAGGTTCATTGAAAATTTCAACCACTAAAGGTGCAGGAGGTCATAATGGAGTGAAAAGTATTATGGCTGCCATGACTACCCCTTTTATTAGAGTAAGAATTGGTATTGGTAGCAAATCTCTACCGGATCAATCTCTAGCGGACTATGTTTTATCTAAGTTCACCCAAGTAGAAGCTGATAGCTTACGAATTAGATTGCCCTATTTTGTTAATGCACTCCACTCTATTATTGATTCCGGTGTGGAGAAAACCATGAGTCTTTTTAATCAAGAAAAACAAATCGAAACAACCCCATGAATAAGAAAAATTATCTTGCAACAATCGTATTTGACCCAAGAGGTTCAGACGGAACCTCAGATGAAATGATCCCCAGATTAAGTGAACTTATTCGTGAATCGGATGGAGAGGTCAATAAAGTTGAGAATAAAGGAAACCATGATTTTTCCTATCCTCAGAAAAACGGTTTATCGAGTGGTACATATTTACAGTTTGAGATATCCGGTCTTCCGACGACTCCCGATACACTAAAGAAAAAACTAAAACTAGAAAAAAAGGTTGATAGAGTTTTGATCGAAAGCTTGTAATTAATTAAATTACACTATTTTTTGTTTTCATGGCTTCTCTTAATAAAGTTTTACTCATTGGCAATCTGACTCGCGATCCGGATGTTAAAATGATGACAAATGGACGCCCTGTCTGCAATTTTGGTCTGGCCTTAAATAGATCCTACAAAGACGCAGAGGGTAACCGTAAAGACGAAACAACCTTTGTTGATGTTGAATGTTTCGGGCCAAGAGCAGAAGCCGTTGGACGTTTTTTTACAAAAGGTAGGTCCATATTTGTTGAAGGCAGATTGAAGCTAGACCAATGGGAATCCAAAGAAGGTGAAAAAAGAAGTGCGATCCGTGTAGTTCTCGATAATTTTGAATTTGTAGATTCTCGACAGGATTCTCAAACTAATCAACCCTCCTCCCCTGCTGCTTCTCCAAAAATTTCCGTTCCAGCAGAAACTCCTGAAAAACCCAAAGCATCTGACCCAGATTTAGATGAAGATGTTCCTTTTTAATTTTACCCAAATATATTATGCCACAAACAGAAGTACTACTTGTAGAACATATTGATAATCTTGGATCCGAAGGAGATGTTGTTAAAGTGCGTCCTGGATTCGCACGCAATTATCTTATACCAAGAAGTAAAGCCGTTCCATTGAACCACGCGAATAAAAAAAGGCTCGATGCTCTTAAAGTTGCTCGGGCAGCAAGAGAAACTGAAGAACTCCAAAAATCGCAAGACATTGCAACCAAGCTTAATGATACTTCGATTGCAGTTGCAGTGAAAACTGGAGTGGGTGGAAAACTCTTTGGCTCAGTAACTGTAGTTCATATTTTAGAGAAGCTGGCCGAAAAAGGTTTCCAGCTCGATAAACGACACTTTTCCAAATTCACCCCGATCAAGGAACTTGGACAGACGACAGTAAGTATTCTTTTACACAAGGATATTTCCGTTGAGATCAAATTAGAGGTAGTATCTGAAAATCCTATCGAGGAAACTGAACAGTAAGTTTTTCAAAGGGAAGTTTATCCGCGAATGCCATCACCTCCTTCTCTTTCCCAAGACAATAGGCAGTCAGGATCTCATCGTAATACAAGCAAGTCGACCATGCCTTCTACTGTAGAAGGCAAGTCTTTGCCTAGTAATATTGATGCAGAGCAAGGGTTGTTGGCCGCTTGTATATTAGATTCTTCTGGTGAGGTAATAGGTCGTTGTATTGAGCAAGCAGTTGGACCTGATCATTTTCATTTTTACAACCATCAGCTAATTTTTGATGTATTGATTCAGCTTCACCAGGAAAATAAAGAAGCAGATGAAATACTTATTGCAGAGAAATTATCGGTTGCTGGTAATTTAGAAACAATTGGAGGAAAAGATGCCCTTTTTGATCTTTCCGCTAAAATTGACACTACAGCTCACGCTCCTTATTGGTTAGATATAGTAAAGCAAAAAGCTATACTGAGAAAATGTATTCTTGTTGCCTTTGAAATCATCGATGGTGCGAATCAAATACAGGGGAATGTTGACGACTTTTTAGCCAGTATGGAGCAGAGAGTATGCTCCTTGGGTGATGAGCAAAATGTTCGTTCATCCGTCCCGTTTAAGGAACCAATACAGCATGCTATGGAGCAAATCCAAAGAATGTTGTCACATGAAGAAATGGATGGGCTCCTTTCAGGTTATAAGGATCTAGACCAACTAACCAACGGCTTTAAGCCTGCCGAAATGATTGTAATTGCGGCAAGGCCTTCTGTTGGCAAAACAAGTTTGGCGATGAATATTGTTGAAAATGTTGCGTTTTCTCCCAAATACCAAGACTCTCCCAAAAATCTTTTAGTATTCAGCTTGGAGATGAGTGCGACATCGCTGGCAATGAGAATGATTTGTGGGCGAGCGAAAGTTAACATGAATGACTTAAGGAGAGGCTTTGTGCCTAAAAAAGATGCAGAGACTCTCAATGCTATCAGTCGAGAATTCCAGGAAGCTTCTTTGTGGGTTGATGATACAAGCGGCCTGAGTATTAACCAAATTCGGGCCAAAGCAAGAAGGCTGAAAACTCGAAAAAAAATACACCTCATCGTTATTGATTACCTTCAACTAATTTCCGGTGATGTAAGAGCTCAGTCGAGAGAAAATCAAATTTCAGATATTTCTCGGGGATTGAAAGCGATGGCAAAAGAATTAGATGTGCCCGTGATTGTATTAAGTCAATTGAATCGTGATTCTGAGAAAGAACGGAGAGATCCAAGACTTTCTGATTTAAGAGAGTCTGGTTCAATTGAACAAGATGCTGACATTGTCATGCTTTTGGGCAAGCAGCGAAAGGGAGAAGATATCAGAGAGGCCGATCAAGATCCTGAAGCGGCGAATTCAGATGAAGATTATGAACCAATTTCTCTGCTTCTTGCTAAGCAAAGAAATGGACCAACAGGAAGGATTAATCTCGCATTTCGCCGAAAATTTACAAGGTTTGAGATCCTCGAAGGCGAACCACGACTTAATTAATTAACATGATTCATCGCATCAGACCCTTGCTTCCCATAATAATGCTCCTTTCTAGCATTGCCGTCTTGTGGGCTCAGGTTATCCCTGACGGCAAAAAGATAATATCGATTGAGGTGTCCATGGAAGGCCCAAAGACATTGGGTAAATCTTTTTTATTACAGAATTTACAAATTGAAGAAGGAATGGCTTATGATCCCTCATCGATAGATAAATCAATTCGTAACCTTGTCGCGACTGGAGCAGTCGATGATGTAAAGGTTTTTTATGATCCGACAAACTCCTCGGATAAAGGTGTCGCCCTTATTTTTAAGGTTCGGGCAAAACCACGAATCAAAAAGATATCTTTTCTTGGAAATCAAAAAATATCAGACAAAAAACTTGAAAAAACAATTTCATTGAGCGTTGGAGACATGTTTGACGATTCTGATTTTAAAGCTGATCAAGTTCTTATAGAGGAGCTTTACACTGATAAGGGTTATTGGAATGCAAGCGTATCAAGTGATTTAAAAACCGCTCGAGGCACCAGTGATGTTTCAATCGTTTTTAAGATTTCAGAAAATGAAAAGCGTAAAATTAAACGAATAGAATTCGTTGGTAATAAGCTACTCTCGACCCAATCTCTTCTAGAGGAAATGGAAACAGCACCGTGGCGATTTTGGAGATTTTGGTCTAAACGTTCTCGTTATCGCCCAACAATTTTAGAAGAAGATATAAATAAGCTAAAAACAGTATACCGAAATGAAGGTTTTCTGGATGTTGGGATTGATCAATCTGGCATCCAGGTTAAGCCGAGCGGCAAGGGTAATTTAGAATTAGTTATTAAAGTAGAAGAAGGTGACCGTTCGTATTTTGGTGAATACAAAATCGTGGGTAATGTAATACTAAGTAAAGATTTCTTGATGAATGACTCAGGATCTGATGCTGGTGACAAGTTTAAGATTAAAACAGGTGAGCCTTATTCCCCTGCGACTATAAGTGGTGAAATTTCGCGCTTGAGGCGAAAATATGGAGAAAAAGGATATCTGGATGCCAGAGTGCGATCTATCAGAACACCTAACCTCGAAACTAACCAAATAGACTTAAAATTTGAGATTACTGAAAATAGCAAATTTAGCGTAAATAGCATTCAGGTTCGTGGTAATGATAAAACTAAGACTATTGCGATTATTCGAGAACTTGCTTTGGCTCCAGGAGAAACGTTTGACCTAGTCAGAATGGAAACGAGTGAAGCAAGGCTTAAAAATACCCGCTTCTTTGAAAAAGTAAATTTAGATGATGAACCAATTAATTCCAAAGATCCAGAACTTCAAAATAGTCGTCGTAACTTAGTTGTTGATGTAGAAGAAGGTCGAACAGGACATGTATCATTTGGAGTAGGTTTTAGTACTCTCGAAAAGGCAATGATGTTTGCTGAATTCAGGCAGGGTAATTTTGATATTATGCGTTGGCGTACTCCGCATCCCTTACAAGGAGATGGGCAAAAATTTCGTCTCCGCTTAAAGCTAGGTTCACGAAGTAATGAAGTTCGCTTGGCTTTAGAGGAGCCCTGGTTTTTAAATCGTAGGCTTGCAGCCGGTTTTGAGATATTTCGAGAAAAATCTGATTATTATAGTTCTTACTATGATGAAATGCGAGCTGGCTTTGAAGTGTATTTCAGAAAAAGAATATTTGAGTTAGTGGAGGGTCGTCTCTTTTATCGTTTTGAGGATGTGATGATAGATAACGTGAGTACGGGTACAGGAGTGCCTTCATTCATTCAGCCTGTAGACCTTACGATATCTAAGATTGGGTTGACCTTAAGCAGAGATACGAGAGATTCGATCCTTTTTCCTTCCGAAGGAAGTATCTTTACGGTACGTAAAGAATTTGCAGGCGGGATGTTTGGCGGCGATGCCGACTATGGAAAGCTTGAATTGCAAGGAGCCAGATTTTTTAGAACTTTTGATGCTATGGATCAGGTTTTTTCCATAATGGGCCGAAGCGGAACGCTGGGTAGATTTAACGGGGAAGATGCGGATGTGCCATTTTTTGATAAGTTCTTTTTAGGCGGACCATATAATCTTAGGGGTTGGGATTATCGTGATGCTGGACCACAGGACGGAATGGAGCCTACAGGTGGAAATTCATATTCCTATGCCGGATTGGAATATACTTTCAAAATTGCTGATCCTCTTAGATTTGCTCTTTTTTATGACGGTGGATACTTGCGAGAAGGAGACTTTAAGCTCCTACCAGGAGATGATCAAGAGGGTTGGCACGATAACTGGGGGCTGGGTGTTCGTATAATGGTTATGGGTATGCCCTTACGCCTTGACCTCGGGTTTCCTATAAGTGACCCTACAAACACCGGAGGTTCTCCTCAATTCCACTTTTCCGGTGGAACCCGTTTCTAATAATTTTCAATCACAATTTTACTATGAAAATAATCAAACTTCTTATTCCAGCATTTTTGTTATTTGTTGGTTCTTATCTTAATGCTCAGAAAATAGCTGTCGTAGATGTACAGAAAACATTTGATGGCTATCAGAAAGTCAAGGATGCTCGTGAGAGATTGGACCGCTCGAAGAAAATTGCGGTTGAGGAATTAGAAATTTTTCGTGATGAATTACAGAAGATTGTAAAAGAACTCAAGGAGATGGAGGAAAAGCTGAAAAACCCAAATATTGACAGTTCTGACCTGAAGGCGAAATACCAAGAGAAGTTAAAAAAAGCCAAGGAGAAGCAAGAAGATATGGTCGCGTATGACAAGCGAGCAAAAGCAACTATATCGCAACGTCAGCGTAACTTACTTGTTGAGCATTTAGGAGATATCCGAGCAGCTGTTAAAAAGGTTTCAGCCTCAAAAGGCTTGGACTTGGTAATCAATTCTTCAGAAACTCAACTTGGGGTATTTTATGTGACAGATAAATTAGATATCACACAAGAGGTAATTGGTACGCTTAACACTCCGAAGATTAAGTAAAATAAACTTTCTCGTTTTTAAGCGTGAAGTTTGACCTAAAGCTTAAAGAAATACTTGGCTTGTTTGCTCAAGCTACCACGGTTGGAAGTTGTAATATAAAAAACCTCTTAGGGGTTTCATCCCTTGCGGAAGCTATTCCTGGAGATGTTTCTTTTTTGGGTAATCCAAAATACAAGCACGAGGTTAGTGGTTGCAAAGCATCCCTTGTTCTTGTGCCGATCGATTTTGATAGAGATCCCCAAGCCAATCAAATCTTTATAAAATTGAATGATCCATCCCACGGGTTGGCTATTATTTGTAAATTTATTGAGAACCTGATGTATCCTGCCACGGCAGCCGGAGTCCACCCTACTGCCTTTGTAGAAGATACGGCAAAAGTTTCGCCTTCTGCATCGATTGGGCCGTTTTGTTATGTTGGTAAAGAGGCAAGTGTAGGAGAAGGCACTCAAATTTCATCTCATTGTCACATTGGTGTGGCGACAAGTGTGGGAAAACATTGTAAAATTCATCCTGGTGTTAAAGTCCTGACTCGCTGTGAAATTGGAAACCATGTAATTTTGAATGCTGGAGTTGTTATAGGTTCTGAGGGTTATGGTTTTGAGCAAGTTAAAGGAGAAAATATCAAAACCCCTCACCTTGGAGTTGTCATAGTTGAAGATAGTGTTGAAATTGGAGCAAACACATGCATTGACCGAGCGAGGTTTGATAAAAGTCTGATAGGTTGTGGTACTAAAATTGATAATCTTGTACAAGTCGGTCACAATGTAAAAATTGGAAAAGATTGTCTTATCGTTGCACAGGTTGGAATTGCAGGAAGTGTTCGAATGGAGGATCAAGTAATTGTTGGAGGGCAAGCAGGTTTTGCTGGTCACCTAACTATCGGCAAAGGAGCAAGAATTGCTGGTCAGGCAGGAATTACAAAAGATGTTGAACCAGGTACTTTCCTTAAAGGAAATCCAGCTTTGCCGGTTCAATTAGCTCATAGACTATCAATTTTACAAAGAAAACTTCCAGATTTGTTTAATAGGTTTGCTCAAATGGAAGCCAAGAAGTAAGGGATCATTATGCATAATGGAACTGGATTGAAAATATTTAGTGGTAAGTCTAATGAGCCTTTGGCTAGAGAAATCTGTGAATATTTAGATGTTCCTCTTGGTGATGTGCTAGTAACTGCGTTTCCCGATAGCGAGAGTTTTGTTAGGTATAATGAAAATATTCGTGGAACGGATGTATTTTTAGTGCAGTCAACATCTTCACCAGCAAATCATAATGTTATGGAATTACTTATTATGATAGATGCTGCGAAGCGAGCATCTGCTGCTAGGGTTACCGCTGTTCTGCCTTTTTTTGGCTACGCCCGACAAGATCGTAAAGATCAACCAAGAGTACCGATAACATCAAAATTAGTAGCAAACTTGCTCGTAGCAGCTGGAGTAAACCGTGTATTAACGATGGATTTACATGCCCAGCAGATTCAAGGTTTTTTCGATATACCTGTTGACCATCTTTACGCATCCCCTGTTTTCTTTGATGAATTAAAATCAAAAGATGTGAGCAATCTAACCATTTTTTCTCCTGATGTTGGAGGCATGAAAATGGCAAATGCATATGCTGAAGTTTTGGGTTGCCCTCTAGGCTTTGTGGCCAAAAGGCGTACCGGCGCAAGCACAGTTGAAGCCATGAATTTAGTTGGTGAGGTAGATGGCCGCGAAATTCTTCTCGTAGATGATATGACGGAAACAGCGGGTACCCTTACTGCAGCAGCAAAATTATTAAAAGAGCGAGGCGCACAAAAAGTCAGTGCCCTTGTGAGTCATTGTGTACTTAATGATACTGGTAAAGATAGATTGAAGCAGGGTAATTTGGATGAATTGATTACTACAAACAGTGTGAGTATGAACACAGACGGCCTTCCTATTAGGCAAATGAGTGTTGCACCCTTGCTAGGAGAAGCGATTAAGAGGACCCATACGGATAATAGTATATCTACACTGTTTCAAATAAAAGGGTTTTGATTCAACGACCTTTTACCTAGGGAAACAAAAGAGCTGGAGTCCAACGCTTGTAGAGTGTGAACAATCTTTTCTTACTTCTTTTTGTTTTATTTTCTAGCCTGTCAGCTAAACAAAGCCTAACGGTAAAAGTTGATTCATCTGATCTTCCGAGGGATTCAAAAAATTCGTTCCATAGTTATTCGTCGATCCTGAAAGGGGCAACTCCCGCTGTGGTATCTGTTACGACTCAACAATATGTTCCATTGCGATATGGGGGAAGTGCTAATCCTTTAGAAAATTTTTTACGTCGTTATTACGGCTTACCTGAAATTGATCAACCGGTTTTAGAGATGGAAAAAGTTCCTTCAGGAATTGGCTCTGGCGTGCTTGTGTCTGCTGAAGGTCATGTCATTACCAACGCCCATGTTATAACGGATCAAAGAACGGGTAACCCGGTTGAAGAGGTTATTGTAAAGCTTGCAACGGACCAAGAATTTTTGGCAGAAATCATTGGTTTTGATCGATCGACAGATGTAGCTGTGTTAAAGATTGAGGCTGAAGAAGAACTTCCATTCGTTACTCTTGCCAATAGTGACCTTTTGCAAGTTGGCGATGTTGTTTTTGCCGCAGGGAATCCACTCGGTATTGGGCTTACGGTTACCATGGGTATTGTTTCGGCCACCAAAAGAACAGAACTGGATGTCTTCAGGGGACAACAGGGAGCATACGAAAACTTTATCCAGACAGACGCTTCGATCAATCAAGGTAATTCAGGTGGTGCTTTACTAGATACCAAGGGAAGGTTGATTGGAATTAATACAGCCATTATATCACAAACTGGGGCAAGCATTGGAATAGGTTTAGCGATTCCTGTTAATATGGTTCGGAAAGTATTAACTGACTTTGTACAAGATGGCTCAGTGAGAAGAGGTTTTTTGGGTGTTGAATTACTTGAGGGCAAAGATATCAATGGAGCTTTAGTAGGAAAGGTTGTTTCGCAAAGTGCAGCGGATTTAGCTGGCTTTGAGCCAAACGATATTATTATTCAAGTTGATAGCGTTAAGGTTTCATCTGTTAATGAATCAAGGTTGGCTATCTCTCAAACTGAACCGGAAACAACAATTCCAATTATTGTAATCCGTAATAATAAAACAATAACGCTTAATGTAACTTTAGATCTTTTAGGTAACAGTGAAAAACTACTTATACCTGGTATTTCTTTGAAAAGTCTGAACTCAAAAGTGAAGGAAGATTACGGAATTCCTAGTCCAGTAAGGGGTTTAGTCGTTGAAAAATCAACTGGTGAAGAAAAGACTTTTAAAAAAGGCGTTGTGATTGTGGAGATTAATGGCGTGCAAGTTAGCTCTATACAGGAGGTTAATGAACAATTGAAAAAGGGAATCAACAGGTTTTATGTTTGGTACCGTGGGAAATACTTCTTTCATGCGTACAGAATCCCTTGAGGCATTCTTACGCATGAAAACAACTAACTTCCGGGCTTAATAGCGGGAATCGAAGATAACTCTTTCGGTAGAGAATCAGGAGCATAAGTGGGGAAATCCATTTTTAACATCCCATAAAATGGAGCATTGAGTTTAAGTTCTGATGTGGAGCGATCCACTAAACTGGTAACTCCAATTAAGGAGCATTCAAAAGAATGAATAATTTCAATAGCTTCCTTAACTCTTCCGCCTTTAGTGACAACATCCTCAACAAGCAAAACCCTATCATCCTTGTTGAAAGTAAAATTCCGTCGTAGAGCGAGACGGTCATCAACTTTCTCCAGAAATAAAAAACGGGCATTCAATTGTCTTGCCACTTCTTGCCCAATAACAAGACCACCCATAGCAGGAGCTACAACAGTATTAATATTTAGAAACGGAATTTCCTCTATCATCATGGTTGCAAGGCGAGAGACTTTATCCATATACTGGCATACCTTGGCACACTGGAAAAAGTGACCACTTCTCATGCCAGAGCGAAGTATAAAATGCCCATGCAAGAGAGCTTTGGTTTCTTCAAAGATTGAGTAGATTTCTTTTTTATATTTAGACATTATAAAGAGTGTGACTTGTTAGTAACCATACAAATCATTTGTTATAACTAGAAATTTGGATAAATCGAATACAATTGTTTGATAAGTCTGTTAGGTAAATTTGTTAAACTACAATTCCTTTAAACATGTTGGTTAGTCTAATAGATTTTTACTTGAGTTACCCCTACAAGAATTTTCATATTCGCTTTCACATTCCATTCTTTAATCCATCAACCAAATCTTTAGTAAACTAAAGATTTACCGTGACTATCGAATCTTAAATGAACAAATTATTCCTATAAAATTTTATCCGCACAATTATTGCAAAATGAAACATTTCGTTATTTAAATACCAAGATGAAGTCAGTATCAATCAGGTCTGATAAATGACAATATTTAAAGTCCTCAAACTTTCGATCTTTTGAAGAACTGCTTCGGTATGAAACTTCATTTTAAAGTTTTTAGATGTCTATTTTTATGTAGTGATTTTCTCAATTAGGCAAAATATGGAAACCCAGTTTAGTGATAGACGAAATTACTTCCTCATCAGCTTTAAGAACGATCGAGAAAGATAATCTAATTGCTGCTACGAGGTTCATAACTTTAGTCGGCAAGATCTTTGGATCATACGCTATGTAGACTTTTCTAAGGCTGAAAGTTAAGGTCAAAACGGCACCAAGTTCAGTCTGAGATTTTATCAGAGCGAGTTTTACTTTTGTGATGAGATTACTTTCAATTCCATCCTCGTGCAGAATTTAATTTTTAATAAATTAATTCACTCGCTTCGGCATAACCACTCACGATGATTTCGGACTTTAGTATTCCTTTGTCAACTAAGAGCAAGCATTTGTATCCTTACAAAGCTACTCTTTGCCTTTTGGTGTTCATGGCAGTGTTTACACCCAGCTTCAAATACGAGGCCAGTACTAAAATGGTTCAGAACTTTAGGGTTTTGTTGTGCGATATCAGTATATGTGTCTGAAATTAAAAATACAAAAAATAAGGACAACAAATATTTCATATCGTTATTGGAAAATGAGTGAATTCCTCTATATTTAAGATTGTTATGCAAGATACTAAGAACGAAGGAACTGGGTTAATTGATTGGAGTAGAGAATTATGGTTTGCTCTTCTTTTTATATGCATTGGTTGGACTGTTTGGCCTCTAATGGTCTATTTCCTTGGTCGAGCTATTGAGATTGAATATTTTATAAATATGACCCTGAGGGACTGGGCAGAAAATAGAGTGTATGGACCAATTGTAGATGGTGGCCTCAGGACAATTTCTCGGATTACTTTCCTTTTTTTCCCATGGTTTTTTTCTTTTTGCTTACGTCTTTTCCTGAATCTCCTAAGGGGTAATAGTAATTAATTGATTAAGTTACCTTGGTGACTACAGAACGATGAATATTTACCAGATTTTTTCAAAAGACTTTCATGGTTTCCTTGTTCCATAATTTGTCCATTTTCCAAGAAAATGATTTGGTCTGCTTCTCGAATAGTGCTGAGTCGGTGGGCAATAATTAATGTCGTTTGATTCTTAATCAAACTAGACAGAGCAAGCTGAATTTCTCTCTCTGTTTCCACATCAACACTTGATGTTGCTTCATCTAATATCATGATTGGAGGAGACTTCAAAATTGCCCGGGCAAGGGTTAGACGCTGTTTTTCCCCCATACTTAATCGTATACCTTTTTCCCCGATTGAAGTATCAATACCAGATGGTAGATTAGAAACAAATTCCATCGCGTTGGCTGCTGTAAGTGCATTTTCTATCTCTTGCAGACTAGATTGCGGTAAAGCAAGGGTAAGATTTTCCCTGATAGTAGTATCAAATAAAAACGGGTCTTGGGACACAAGGCCGATATTTTGACGGAGTTTATCTAGTGCAAGAGTTCGAACATTTATTCCATTGATTGTAACAGCTCCCTCACTTACATCGTAATAGCGCAAAAGTAAGTTCGCAATTGTACTTTTGCCTGCTCCTGTTGGACCAACAAGAGCAGTGGTTGAACCATGAGGAATCTGAAAATTCAAACCTTCTACGATATTTCCTCTTTGATTGTAAGAAAAGGTCACATTAGTAAAAGAAATCGAATGATTTTTTATTGGGAATGGTTGAGGACTACTTGGGTTTTTAATTTCAACTTTGGTATCAAGAATTTCAAAGACTCTGTCGCCGGAAGCTTTTCCTGCAGCAATGAGATTGTTGATTGAAACTAACTGTCTTACAGGTTCATAAAACATGTTTGCATAGAGTAAAAATGCAAAAAATTGTCCCGTTGTAAAATCTGGGTCTGTTTTGAGCAAGTGAGCCCCCATGCCAACCACAGCTAATATTCCCAGTGAAGAAGTGAAACTTGCGCTAGGCCCCTGAATAGACCATCTATACATGGCCTTAAGTGACCGTTTTTGTAGTTCAATGCTGATTTCTCGGAATCGCTGCTTTTCCCTTTCAGCAAGTGAGAATGAATGAATCAATCGGTTAGCCTGAATATCTTCTACGAGTAACGCATTGAGTTCTCCTGATGTTTGCCTCACTGCTTTCCAATTTTTTTTGGAAACTTTTGCGTAGCGAAAGGCCATAACAATGAGGATGGGAAGTGGTAAGAAAACTAATGCAGCTAGTCGGGGTTCTTGGCTAAACATCATAATGGTGACCCCTAAGAGAGTGAGCACGGCGATAATTCCTTGCTCTGTTCCGTCAAGAATAGCCCTTTCTACATTCTGGACATCCTCAACTACGCGAGATGAGATATCTCCGCTCTTTCTTTTGTCATAAAAGCTGATAGGCAAATGCAAGAGCTTTGTATGCAGATCTTCTCTAAGTTTAAGTATAACCTTTTGTTCTAGTTTGTTATTAACGCGGATTCGAAAACAATTTAATATTTCTTTACAGAAGAAAAGAAGGGCAATTAAAGAAACGCCTACAATAAAGGAGTAACTGCTAGAATCAGGCTCGTAGAAAATAGAGTCTAAAACCTTCTGTATGAATGTGGGCACGAGCACGGCCAATATGGTAATTAAACCAGCGAGAAACAGGGTGGTGAAGAAAAGAAACTTGTGTTCAAATAAATACGAGCTAACTCTTCGTATGACTTGTGGATTTTTTTGTGTCGGCATTTTTATCTTTTTCATACAATTCACTATACTTTGAATAACAACAAAAATACTAAACTAAGACATGGACCCACAGGGGAATCTATGTTGGACATACCCTCTCCTTACCAGGCTCACCCCAATGGTCTTCTTCATCTACCGCGCTTTCTGGCAAAGATTAAAAAGTTTTTAAAAGGAGATCTTCCGAAGAGTTATCAAAGAAACTTTACAAAAGGTTTTGATGGATTCTTATGCTTGCATATAGGAGTTGAGCCTGCCGACGTGATCGAGTGTGTCAAAGGCACAACAGATGATGCTGAGATTGATCAAAATCTTAACAAGATATTTCCCAAGGAGTTAAACCCTCATATTTGGAACCGAAAAGTAGTCCAAATGGGTATGTCTGACTTGGCTCGTGAGAAACTCAAGGAAGTAAAAAGAAATCTTGCTGCTGAAAATCGAGAAGATTTAGTCTCTTTCGCAGATGTGATTGATTTTGATGAAGGAAAAATAAGTTAATCGACGACACCTAAACGCGTTTAACCGTCAGCAATGTAAGGTCATCTCGATCGGAATGATCAGTTGCAAACTGTTCCATTTTTTCGAGAATTTTGGAGTTCAACTTGGCAGCAGTTAAGGAGCTTGAAGCTTCTAAACATTCTATCAGCCTTGATGCACCAAACTCTTCGTGTTCTTGATTCTCGACCTCAGTAATTCCATCCGTGTAGAGAGTAAGAGTACTGCTTGGCGTAAATTCAACAGTGTAGTCTTGGATTATTTCTTCGAAAACTTCATGGGGGACCATACCAACCGCCATTCCATTGCCATCTAGTTTCTTTACCTTACAGGAATTTGACCCAACTGAAAGGAGGGCGGGTTCATGACCTGCTCGTGAGTAAGTCAGGGTGTTATTCTGAGTATCAATAATAGCTAGGAAGACAGTAATGAACATGTCATCGCGAATACGATTTTCTAGTTCGCTATTCAACTTTTTTAACACATCAGATGGGTGCCTTGATTTAGTTAGGTAGTGCCGTAAGTTTGTTTGGCACAATGCCATAAGCAGGGAGGCTGGAACCCCTTTCCCTGATACATCTGCAATTGATACGGCAAATTTGTGAGTACTTAGCTTCTTGAAGTCATAAAAGTCGCCGCCAACCTGTGCCGAGGGTACATAATGGGCACTAATGTCCAAACCTTTACAGTCAGGGAAATGCTGGGTAAGGAAAAGTTCTTGCACTTCGCTGGCAAGCCTCAAGTCAGAATCCATTCTAGACTTTGAAAGGCGTAGGTTCATGGCATCAGCGTTACGTATGGCTAATGCAGATTGTTCGGCAATAGAGTTAACTAAAGAAAAATCTGTCTCAGTGAAGGCAAGTCCATTAGCAGGGTTGGCCACCGCAAGCACGCCCATTGTTTTGTCATTATACACCAACGGAGAAAAAATGATCGAGCGGACAGTTAGAGATGGATCTGAATGTTTTATAATTCGAGGGTCACCCATGGCGTTTTCAATGTAAACGGGTTTTCCTGTTTTGGAAACTTGGCCAATGATTCCTTCACCTTCTTCAAGTATTTCTGAATTCAGGACTTTTTCAAGAAAACGTGCTCTGGGCTCAGTAGAATTTTCTTCCGTATATTTTTTGATACCCCGTTGGGGTGGGAAAAGCCCTTCTACAGCAACGCCTTGTAATTTTTTATTTGGCAATTTTTCATAAATACAGGCACTCATCGCACCTGTAGTTATGACAGCAGTGTGAGCTATGCGGTGATATAAATCTTTTTTGGCAATGCCTTCTCCAATCGCAACTGCAAGGTTGTGCATGAAATTAACGACAATTTCTTTTTCCTGTTCTAACCGAACTATTCTATCAGATAAATTATTGCAGATTTTGCGGAATTTTTTGTGCTTGTAAAACCAAAGAAGTGAAGCAGCAATAATACCTAAAAAGGCTGATAAAATTTCCATACTAGATGACTAAGCCCCTTCTTCTTTTTTCTGTTCAAGAAACTTTACGACATCGCAGAAAAGCTTTTGATTTTTTTGATTCAAGTCCATTAAAGTTTTGTGGGCTTCGTGGATTAAATGATTCGAGGCCCTTGCTTCCAGTCTTTTTGCCTCTATGCTTTGAACGCCTGCTGGTCCTTCGAAGGATTCCATACTTACGATGGCAATTTTATGGATGCCTAAGTTTTGGACTGTTTCAAGATTTCTATCTCGCAAGTTGAGTAAACTGAGACTCCCAGAGGATTTTACTTTGATCGCTAAGCTTGCAAGAATTCCAAGAAAAGTGCTATCCAAACTTTTACAATTATCAAAATCTACAATAAAATTACGTTGGCCTGCATCCAAGCGATTTAAAATGAAATCACGAAATGGGCTACAATTTAAATAGGAAGCTTTGTCCGAAACCCGAATAAAGCTTCTTTCAGGGGTATCGTGAACTTGGTAAGCAATGTTTTTGTCCACGGTGATACGCAAGGTTTTAGGACCAATTACCTAGAATGATCATACATTCTTGTCGCGACAATAAGAAAACATTTTATCTAAATTGCTGCCTTTAGAGAATTAAAGTCGGGCAATTGTTTAGGGTCATCTGAAGACCAAGCAAAAACCACATTGCCCTCTTTCGAAATAACGAAAGCTGCACGCTTTGAAACTCCGGAAAAACCTATAAATTCATCATACAAAACACCATAATCCGAGGAGGTTGATTTATTGAAGTCGCTAAGAAGAGGAAAGTTTAAGTTTTCATTATTTGACATAACTTCTTGTGCGAAAGGGCTATCCACACTTATTCCAAAAACTTTTGCATTAAGGTTTTCGTAGGAAGTAAGGTCATCTCGTACTGAGCAAGCTTCGGCTGTGCATACACCAGTGAAGGCAAAAGGAAAGAACAGCAGGACAACGGAATTTTGGCCAATGTTTTCGCTAAGTTTAACATCGATGAGTCCGTCAGGCGTTTTTGTCTTTAAGGAGAAGTCAGGAGCTTGTGTGCCAATTTCTAATGTCATGAAGAGTAATAATTATGAGGTTGTTGCTGATAATTTGGTACTATGATGTGGTTTTAAAGCAAGACCAATCATAACTGAGAAACAAAGAAAGTAAATTCTTCGCTCGTAGTACCTCTGTTATCTTTATAATAAGTGTGTTTAATATATCAAAAAATCTATGGAATTATTTGCAAACACCGAGATTGTTATTGGACAAGATGAATTAGTTGAGAAAGTAACCAAGGGTGAAAAGTTAAGAGTAAAATTTGGGGTTGATCCAACCCGTCCCGACCTAACCTTTGGCCATATGGTTGTTTTTAATAAATTAAAACAATTTCAGGATGCTGGTCATGAGGCAATATTACTGATTGGGGATTACACCGCGAGAATAGGTGACCCTAGTGGGCGGTCAGAGTTAAGACCAGAGCTGACAGAAAACGAGGTGAATCAGAATGCCAGTACATACTTAGAGCAAGCTTTTAGAATATTAGATAAATCTAAAACAACTGTTCGTCGTAATAGTGAATGGTTTTCCAAGATGTCTTTTGCTGATTCCTTAAACTTAACTAGGAAAATGACGGTTGCCCGTATGCTTGAGCGCGACGATTTCAAAAATCGTTTTGATTCAAGTCAACCGATTTCAATGGTGGAATTTATGTATCCTCTAATTCAGGGTTATGATTCTGTAATTTTAAAGTCAGATGTAGAAATAGGTGGAAGTGATCAGCTCTTCAATATGCTTGTTGGAAGAACATTACAAAAGGATATGGGGATGGACCCTCAATCGGTTCTTACCATGCCTTTACTTGTGGGGTTGGATGGCACCCGGAAAATGTCCAAAAGTTATGATAATTATATTGCTTTTAACGATTCATCTAAAAATATCTTCGGAAAAACAATGTCAGTATCCGATGAGGCAATGTTTGAGTTTTATCGGCTTCTTTTAAACATTAGTGACTTGGAACTTGTTGATTTGAAAAAACAACATCCAATGGATGTAAAGAAAAAGTTAGCGTTTGAATTAACAGCAAAGTTTTTTGACGAGATTACAGCCCAAAAAGAGCTAGATGAATTCTCAAGTGTGTTTTCTAAAAGAAAGCTACCGGAAGACATGCCCAATTTTTCTGTTGCAAAGCTAAACTTAGATAAATCTTCCATACTAAATATTTTGGCAGCAACTGAACTTTTTCAGTCAAAAGGGGAAATTCGCCGTCTTATTTCACAGGGGGCAGTGAAACTAAACGGTACTCGAGTAGAAGACCCAGAACATATTATGGTGCCGAGTGATGCTCTGAATGATCAAATCATAAAAGCTGGAAAAAAAATCTTTATCAGAATTACCGCATAAACTTTTTTATAAAACTTGATGTCGGACTTGTTTTGCAATCCGCCAATTCTGAAGGAGTTCCTTGAAAAACCTGCTTGCCTCCATGTAAACCACCCCCTGGTCCCATTTCAAAAATATAGTCAGCGT